>ERZ841120.55-NODE-55-length-122929-cov-8.821329_pt1 | contig 122929 bp, 105 predicted proteins | sample MGYA00519572_ERZ841120 | MGnify/ENA primary metagenome ERZ841120 (study PRJEB31850, sample SAMEA3708890) | human gut metagenome | biome: human gut; feature: human-associated habitat; material: faeces | place: China | collected 2014 ...
GTATCCAACCATATATCTGCAACTTTATTTATATCATCCCTTTGAAATTCTCTAATCATAACGGTGACTCTCCATAAACTTGAATTTATGTCAATGCGAACTCAATCTCATCAAGTCTATTTGTTATTGCGTTCTTTCTCCCTGTCTCCTTAAAGCCTATTCGACGATAGAGTCTCTCAGCATTTATATTATTCTCAAGAATCCACAGCGTAGGGGTATCCGTACATTGGCCTACTGCGTATAGTAACAATTTCGTTCCATAACCCATGTTTTGCATATCTGGAAGAATATAAAGATCCTCTATTAAACCCTTTGTTACAGAAACAACCCCTATTGGTTTTTCTTCTATAAGCATATAGAGCTTTGTTCCGTTGTTCATCTTGTTTCTAAAATACTCCCGTTGCCGATCTGGCGTGTGTGTTTCTATGAAATCAGGAGTACAAAATGCACGATGCGATTCCTTCCAGGATATTGAATGGATGGTTGCGGCTTGAAGAAGATTTGTTTCATCTACAGGTACTATCATACTTACCTCCACAAATTCTGATTTGTATAACCTCTCTTAACATCTAATCCACTGTCTCAAATCGTGACATCTAATCCGAGGTCACAACCTGACACACATTTTGCAGTAGATATGTTTCCATATAAGAAAACCGGGCTTTTTCAGAAGTCAGGCTTCAAATCTAAACCTCCGAAAAAGACCGGAAATACGCCACTTTCTGGCACTTATTCATCTTTTCTTGACATCAAAACTATTGTCTCCACATGGCTCGGTTGTTCAACGAAAAACATACTCAACCCCTATTAGGGAACGCACCTTTTCCCTTAAAATCTAGTGGCTCGAGCCCGTGAGAACCATGAATTGTCCTATAATTTGTATAGGCAAACAGGATAAAGCTCTGTTCCTTAAACTTCATTTTTCATGTCATCCCTACAAACTGGAAGTTGACTATCAACTGATAATCAAAAACATCAATTTCATTCTTTCGAAATTTTTAATTCTACGTCTCCGTTACTCAGCAATTCTACAACCTCACGCTCTGGCATATTCATTTTTCTCAGTCTTACCTCTTGTTTATCATCGTTCACGGAATCCTTGTCAGAACTACCATATGCAACCAGACAGGCTGTGAGGATAATTCACAGAATAACTGATAAATATTTCTTCATATGGCTACACCTCGTTCTTTATTATTTCTTTTCATCAAGCAAAATAACACCTTGCGCCGGATTCTTATCAATTGCACCAACTATCTCATGTGGAACATATGGCTCTTCAAGATATGCAAGGTCTTCGGCAGTTAATTTAATGTCAAATGCTCCGACTGAATCATCCAGATACTACGCTTTGGTTGCCCCAATAATAGGCGATAGAATTCCCTTTGCCCACTGCCATGCAATGGCTATCTGGGACATTTTGCAGTTATACTTTTCGGCAAGCCCCGCTACACGTTTAACTATCTGCATGTCTTCCGCTTCAGTCTTATCATATTTTCCCATGGCAACCCTATCCGTGGTTCCACGAAGAGACTCTGATTTCCACTGTGATCTTGCCAGATGTCCGGCTGCAAGAGGGCTATATGGCATTAACGAAACTTTCATTTGCTTACAAATTGGTATCAATTCTCTTTCATCCTCTCTATAAAGCAAATTATAATGATTCTCCATCGTAGAAAATGGTGTCCATCCATTGTCTCTTGCGGCTAACTGCATATTATAAAACTGATATCCATACATGGCAAATGCGCCAAGTGCCCTGACCTTTCCTGCTTTTACCAGATCGTGCAGTGCCTCCATAGTTTCTTCAATTGGTGTATCATAGTCAAATCTATGGATGATATATAAATCAAGATAGTCGGTTCCAAGACGTGACAGAGTTCCATCTATTTCCCTCATGATTGCCTGTCTTGATAAACGACCTTCATTAAAATATACCTTGGATGCAATCACAACCTGATCTCTCGCTACATTTTTCTTCAATGCTTTACCTAAATATTCCTCACTTGTTCCTGCTGAATATCCATTTGCTGTATCAAAAAAGTTATATCCCAAATCAAGTGCATGCTTGATAACATTCTCACTTTCAGCTTCATCCAACGTCCAGTCATGCATGGTTCCAGCTTTCCCAAAACTCATGCAGCCCACACATAATTTTGACACTTCTATATCTGTATTTCCGAGTTTACCGTATTCCATAGTGCTCTCTTTATCTTAATCCAGCGTACTCTTTCTCCGATACCGCCTCACACCACTCATTGGAACAATCCACTCCCGGAACCTCAATTGCCAGATGGGAAAACCATTCATCCGGAGCGGCCCCATGCCAATGCTTTACATCTACCGGAATATTAATACAGTCACCCGGTTTCATTTCTACCGCATCCCTGCCTTCTTCCTGATAAAACCCTCGGCCGGCTACACATACTAAGATCTGCCCGCCACCGCTTTTTGCATGATGAATATGCCAATTATTCCTGCATCCGGTTCAAATGTCACATTGAAAATGCCAACCTGTTCTGTGGTTATCGGTGCAAGATAGCTTTGTCCAACAAAATATTTTGCAAATGCATCATTTGGATCTCCAATCGGAAATACCATCGATTTCGCATGTGCTCTCATACCTTCATCTTCATATGGAAGATCTCCTTCCTTCGGCTGCCATACTTCCTTTGCCAAATTAAAAACTGCCCAGCCCTTTGGCCAGCCCGTATAGAATGCCACATGAGTAATAATCGCTGCGATTTCCTTTTGTGTTACACCATGTTCTTTTGCATTCTGTAAATGATATATTAAAGATGAATCCGTTATCCCGGAAGACATCAACGCCACCACTGTTATAATGCTTCTGGTCTTAAGATCGATATCCTGGTTATTCCAGTTCTCAACAAAAAGAATATCATCATTAAAATGCGCAAATTCCAGCGAAAACTCTTTCAAAACATTCCTTCCTGCTGTTTGTGTAATTCTTTTCATTTCATCCACCTTCCTCCTTACGAAATACTTTTTATCCACTCTGCAATTTACTGCTTTGTAGCCTTATTAGGTACTTTACCTTCTACTATCTCTGCATCAGGTGCAGATGGATTAAGCTCACTTACCGTATTTCCAAATCCACTTCCACCGGAGGTTGCAAACAATACAATCTTTTTGCCGGAGAAATCACATTTCTCCAAAAATGTATTAATAATTGTTGGTGCTATATACCGCCAAATTGGGAATTAAAATGTAGCCAGTTCCCCTCATGCGTTGATTTTACTGGGTTTAACTGTATACAAAACTGTGTTTACTGTTACTATCTTTCATTCTTTTCCAAAATAGCTTTGAAGCATAGGCCACATTATTTTCATATATGACACAAAGCTCAGCTCTACTTGTGCTTCATTAAACCATCCAACCATAAAGCTATTTATCTCTTCAAATAATACTTTTGAAAGTTTCTGAATAATAATTGTGTTATCCACTTCTTCAGTATAATCTTTCGCATACATTTTACATATAGAACGCACTCCAAAATAATTATATAGCACACCTACCGTTGTTTTTAATGCTTCAATATCTCTTGGAAAATCTGTTCTATTCATCATATTCACTACTAATTGATGTCTTGAGTTTAGGTAATTCCTAACTGTACTATTACCTATTTCAACATCAACTGTAAATGAAAAATCTTGAGTTTGTATACTATCTGCTCCTAACATTATCATCAATTCAACTTGTGCTGCATGATATTCTGTATAACCAGACAAAGCCATATATTTCCAAGAATCTTGCTTTGCATACATTTCCGTATCTAAAATATGCGTAAATTCATGAAACACAATATACCTTGGTATTTCCGAACTTTTGCATATCCTTAATATATGTTCATCTGTTTTCGTATTATAGTAAGCTTGGGCGGCTGAAGCGAATCCTGCTGCATCGCTTTCCTCAACATTAATTTCAAAAAAATCTATCTTATACTGTGGTAATTTCTCAATTTCCATAAACTCAATATATTCTTTTTCATATTCTTTAATTAAATTTTTAATTTGTATTTCTGTCATATTGTTTTATACCTCATATCAAAGTTAGCATTTCACTTTTAGTATACCATAAAACAATCCCATTCTCATTCTATATATTTTATCCTCAACGATGAAAAGATGTGTCTGCACACATCTCTTCCATCTTATTATTTTCAATGTTATAAGTTCTTAATAAAATTCAAATCCTGTTTCCGTAATGCCTTCTGTAACTTTTCGTTCTTTCTCTTCAGTTCCTTATTTTCTCTGCTCAGAGCTGCCACCTTCTGGTTCAACAGTTCAATCTGTTTTTCCATCGCCATGTTCAGAATTTCTCTTCTTGGATCTATCATTCCGGCCTGTTGCTCTACTGCTTGGTTCAATGTATCCCGGACGGTTGGATTTTTATAAAAGAATCCTCTCGACAATCCAGTTTTCTTCATCAGCTTTGGAACGCTGATACGTTCTTTATTTGCCAGCATATCTTGTATTGCTTGCAATGCCAGTTCAATTTTCTCTTTACTTTTTCTCTGATTTTCCTCAATCATCTTGTCGTATTTGCTCATATTCTTCACCCCATCTTGCCAGACTCATATATATGATGTCACTCATCCTCTGTCTTACTTCTCTGGTTTCGTCTGCCATTCTTTGATTGCTCATTTTCCGGTAATGCTGTACATTATTCAGTCTTTTATGCCCCAATAGTCTCGCTATCGTCCAGTCATCCAGATGCATTTCTGTAAGTTTGACGCCATAGTAGTGCCGGAACATGTGCGTTCCAAACCCGAATAATTCGCCATGATCATCTTTCAACTGCTTTTCCTGTATCATGGACATGACTTTTGTTTTTATAGCCATATACTGCATCGGGCGGTCAGGTTCTTTTTCATTAACAAATATGTATTCTGTATCACCGAACTTTTCCTGTGTATATTCAATAGAACTCTGTAACAGTTTTGCAAGTTCTTTACTGATCGGTTTTTTATATCTTTTAGTTTTAACTTGATATATTTCAATCATATCTTGGCCATTTTCTCTCGTCAGACAATCTGGTCTCAGTGTAAGGGTATCTGATATCCTAGTTCCAAGCATCTGATGTATCAGAAGACATCTTGCAATCTGTACATCCATCTGTGTAATTTCCGCATTCAGTCGTTTCATTTCATCATCAGAATACACTCTAAATTCTGCATTTACTTCCGGTGGAATATCCGTATTAATAAATAAATGCTCCAATCTTTCATAGCTGTAAATTTTTCCGATTGTCTCTAACTGTCGTCTTAATGAAATTACATAAGAACTATTCGCACTATGGGAAGTATCTTTTGTTGACAGATGTATCAAAAATTCTTCCAACACTTCTCTGTCTATTTCACTGCAGCTTTTTATTTTGGAATACTCTTTTTGGAGATATTCTGAGAATATCCTCATTATTGTCAATTCTCCCTGTACAGTTCCTATTGCTTCATACTGCAGATTCATATAAACAGCTTTCTTACATTCTTCCCTGATATCTGGCTGATATATTTTTCTGAAATCCAGTGTTTTTACATTATAAATTGGATTGGATCTGATTTTAATATCCAGATTTTTTAGTTCCCAAACATCTTTTTCTATCTCATCCCGTAAATCTTCTGGCCCTAAAAATTTCAGTACGTTTCTGAAATATAATATCGTCACTGCTTCGCCATAGCTTACTGTACCATACACACTCTTCTTTTCTTTTACAATAGTTATTCCCTGTTCTAACATCCAGCCTTTTAAAAGTGATATCCATTTTTCTGGATTTCTATCTCCAAGGCTTTTGATTCTCCGATTTATTCTGCTGTTCAAAAACTTTGCAATATGATTATAAGCTGTTCGATCCTGAATCAATGCTCTAAACGTTCCGTTTTTGCAGCGATACATAATATAACCTCGAAACTCTTCCTTTAATTCTTGCGTTGGAAGCAACGTTAAATCAAATTTTCCATTATCCTTACGTGTCCCTGTTTCTTGTAAATTGGGGAAATCGCTGAAGTATATAATATCATTTTCCATCTTTTTCCTCTTTCTTTAGCCATGATGCTAAACTACTTCCTTGCATTTCAAAGAACTCATCATTTGCTTTTGCAATCCTTTGCGGCATATAATCAATATACTGTCTTGTCATCTCTTCATAAGTATGTCCAAGATAATCCCTGATACTTTGCAGTGATACATGACTGTCATAAAACATAGTTGCTACTGTATGTCGATAATCGTGTGATTGAAATAAATATTCTCCATTTGCAATCTTATTTTCCCGGCACGCTTCTATCATCTGAGTTCGGAATGTACCATATAGACAAGCACCACCTCTGCTGTTTTTAAAAATGAATTCTTCAGGCTGAATTTCATGTTTTTTCAAGTATACTTTCATAATCTGATAAAGTGCCTGTGGGATTGGAATCCTTTTATAATTCTTCATTTTGACCTGATACACCTGAATCCAATAATCCTCGCCCTGCTGATAATAAGCATTTCCTTTCAATGTACACACTTCACTCGCCCGTAATCCTAGACACCACAGATGTAGGAACATACATCGTAATCGCTCTGGAAAAAGATATAATTTTTTCAAAATTTCCATATATACTGTTTCCTCAACGCTACGATCATGATGTACTATTACTTCTTTTTGTTGGAAATATTCAATTCGGAATGGCATTCTTGTAATATACTGTTTAACTTCCATGAATTTATAAAAATGACCGATACCGAAAATTCTTTCATTAAATCCCTTTGCCTGTATTCCCCGTTCTCGCAAGCCGTCTGCATACTTTTTTACTTCTGCGACAGTTGCATGAATCGCCAGTATCTTTTCTTGTTCCAGCAGTTCAATAAAATTTCTAATACATACAAATCTTCGTACAATCGTGCTGACTGCCTGTCCAGTAATTCCCAGTTCATATTTCATGTATGCCTGTAAAATTTCTCGATTCTGTATTTCCTTGACTTCCATAAAAGAAATGCTAATTAAGGATTTACTTTCGTCTATCCGATGTTTTCCAAGATGTAATCGTTCCAGATACCATACATTTGCTTCCCATTGGATCTGTTCCTGCTGCATAAACGCATCTCTTCTGCATTCACCTAAAATACTTCGTTGACTCGTTTCGGGAAAATTCTTTAAAATAGTTTCCACTTGTTCCATTTCCAGCAATCCAATATCCGTAATATTTAACTGAACACAAGAATCATAAAGAAGTTTTAAGGATTTTAACCTGACATTTCTATAAGCCTTAGACATTGAAGTATTGGCAATGATACGACTCAACGTATAAAAAATTTGTTTCTTTAAAACTTCTGAACAATTTTGTGTAAAATCCCACACCAATAGGTTTGTTTTATAAGAAGTTTCAAAGGTCTCAGCTATTTCCTTTTCCGGATAATACTTCAGAAAATAAATTTTATTTTGATATTTCCATTCATATATCCGCTTTCCATTTAGCGTCTGCATTTGTTGATAGATATGTTGTTGTTTTACCGTATCATATATTTTCAAATAGAAAGATACAATTTGTGATCGTATCTGTCCTCTTAAATATTGTTCATACGAATTTCGCAAAGGATAATCCATTTCTTCCAGATGCCAGATTTTTCTATCTGCCAAGAACTTTTTCAATTTGTTAATTCTTGAATCGCTTTTTATTCCAAGTGCATCAATTTCTGAATATAGTTCCTGCTTTTTCTTCTCAATATCTACTTCAGATTCTGTTATGTGTTCTGCCTGTTGCAATAAATATATAGGTATTTCTCACACCTCCCTACTCCAGCAGACGTTCCGCCCCATAAATAGCAGTGTGTTGTGCATAAAACTCATTACTTGCTTCTATCAGTTCATCATCCAGCCAGTCCAGATACTTTATAGTCGTATCCAAATGTTTATGCCCCAATGCCTGACTGATCATTTCCAGTTCCCATCCTGCCTGCTTTCGCATATTTGCAAAATAGTGACGTAACATGTGGGGTGTGATTTTAACTCCGGTTTTCTTTTCCATTCGGTCCAACATATCATATACACTGTCCACTCTTAATGGCTTTCCAATGTTCTCACCCATGATATTCACAAACAGGTAATCCTGATGTTGCAGGATTTTCCGATATTTTGCCAGATAATCCATGAGAAATTCAAACGTATCATTACTTATCTTGGCACTTCTGTATTCCGCATTTTTGGCTCTCGCTTCATTTTCATTATCTTCCCGGAAGCATACCCTTATCATGTGATTCCTATAATCAATATCTTTGACATATTTTACTCCCAGTAGTTCCCCAATTCTGTATCCGGTTTCTGCTAACATAAGTAACAGAAGCTGATCTCTTCGGTTCGTACAGGCCTGTAAAATTGTAATAATCTGATTTTCTTTTGCTGTTCTCCCACGATGTTCCTCTTCCTTCAGATAGGCTTTAAAAGAATGATTCCGCAGTACCTTTTTTACTCCCACCTGATTAACCGCTATAATCTGGTTATACGATAAGGTTTTGAGACTTCCGTACTGTTCATATTCTGCCTCTATAAATAAATAGAACCTGAACACATCTTTTAAGTATGCGTTGCAGGTTCCTTCATTCGGACACTTCTTTTCTCCAGCCGTTTGCTCTGTATGGTTTCCGGCTTTAAGCCAGTATAAAAATTCCACAAAGTGTTCTGTCTGTTTTTCATAATCTAACTGATAGACTTCTGTGAGTTCCATTTCTTTCTCTGCCATATATTTCATATAATAGCAGATTGAAAATGCTGTGCGTTTCACTGTATTTGGTGAACGTTTACATTTAATCTTATGCATTAGATATTTACTTGGCAGTTCTTCAATACTCATTGTTTCCAGATTTCTGATGAAAAAATATTTTTCTGTTCCATCTTTTATCGTTTCCACCTTGTATATCATAAGCTGCCTCCTTTCCTCTAACGCTATACACAGTATACCCACTTCATGCCGAAATAGCTATTCATCAATACCAACAATCCCACCGAAAACGCCCTTGAAATACCACCAAACTTTTCGTGCAAAATCTGCTTTTTCTGTAGCAGAACCACGAACGGTTACAGGTAGTATTCCACGCCTTTCCGGTTTCGAATAAAGTGCTGGACATCCTTGATATCTTTTGCCATCTTGCAGCTCGGAAGCGCACACATTACTTCCTCATGATACCTGCCACCTTCTCCTGCACGCTCGTCTAAAATGGACACGACACAAGTATCTGTCTCGGTGCGGAGAGCACGTCCGAATCCCTGTCTTAGTTTTTTCTGCATGTCTGGAACAATCACTGCCTGAATATAATCTTTCAGGCTGGCATATTCCTTCTTCTGTGCTTCACTGATGGGATCAGGAACAGCAAAGGGCAGTTTTACTATAATCAGCGAAGATACCATATCTCCAGGGAAGTCTACTCCTTCCCAACAGGAGCCGGCTGCAAAAAGGACAGCATTGTCCATCTGTTTAAATCTTGTGATCTCTTCCGGTGAATGTCTCCACACCTCTATCATCGGGAACGGAATTTCATCCCTTAACATCTGGTAAACGTTTCCCATCAAATGATAAGATGTAAACAGCACTAGCGTATGCCCGTAAGTCGAACAGATCAGTGAATGGATATGGCCTGCTATCATCTCTGCCTCTTCCTGACTTTCTCTTCTGCATGTCTTCAAATTCTTTGGCAGATATAACAGACAGTTCTTCTGATATTCAAACGGGGAGTCTGCCACATATTCCCGGACTCTCCGCACTCTCTGTAATCCTGTCATTTTCCGAATGTGGGAAAATCCCTGTCCGGTTTTTAAAGTTCCGCTTGTCAGAATCGCTCCCATTCCTCTGCTCCATAACATCTGGTCCAGATACTGTGGAATCCGTCTGCTGGATGCACACAATATAATCCGGTGGTCATGGTCCTGCTTCAGATGCAGCACATACTTCTTATCCTGATGGAAAAAGCATTCCAGCACACTTTTGGTTTCTTCCAGCTTGTTTCTGATCCACTTTGGAATCTTCTTTTCTAATTTTTCTATGATCTTATTCATGGTCTGTATCCCCTCATATAAATACATTGCACACTCTTCTGTCATGTGGAATTCTTCTTTTATCCCATATCTGGTTCTGTGGTTTTCTCCTATGATGTCCAGCACCATCCGGATCGTCCCGGACAGTTTTCTTATCTCCGGGCCTTGGTACTCATTCCCAAGATAAAAGCAGATTTCTCGGATATCGTCATAACAGAGGCTCTTCCCAAACATCTGCTTTGCCGCATCCGGCAGCTTATGTGCTTCATCGACAATCAATGCTCGGTAGTCTTTTAATAACGGGCGGTAATCCTGCAGCCTGTGATAACCATCAGCCAGCAGATAATTGTGATTACAGATCTGAATGAACATTTCATGATCTCTGGAACGCTCCAGATACTGCTGATACCTGCATGAGCCTCTTTTCGGGCAGTCTCCCGAACAGAACTTCGGTACACTCACCATCCTTCTGTCAAACCCACTTAAGTTGGACACTTCGTCCATATCATAATGTTCTTTCAACGACAGCAGAGCTTCTTTCTGCAACGCATTTTTGTTTTTTTCTTCGATTGCAACGATTCGGTGCTCCAACCTCTCATCGCAGACAAAATGCTCTTTCCCTTTTCGTATCACAGCTTTAATAGGGGCCTGAATCGTCCCGTTCTCCTGAAGAATCCGGGAGAGAAAAGGGATATATTCTGTAAGAATTGCTTTCTGGAGTGCAATGCTGGAAGTGGATATCACGACCGGACGCTGCTCATAAGGGGAACATCCTTCTGCAAGGAGGGAATATTTTCTCATCAGAACACAGGCCACCAGATAGGCATACGTCTTGCCGATACCGACACCCGCGTCACACAGTGCTATGTTTCTTCCCAGCAGGTTATCCAGCATTTTGTGGCATAACATAATCTGTTCTTCCCTTACTGCCATTCCATGTTCCGGGAACAGCACTCGGAAAATAGTATCAATTTCTCGATGCGCTCTATTGAGATATTCTCTTGTGTAATACATAATTTGTTACCTGATATGCGTGCTGATATCACATCAATACGGCTGTAAAGGATTTCTCCCTACAGCCGTATGTATCTGATATCAACGACACATTCTTCCTTGATTTCTTATACTTTTGATTTTTGGCGTTGTATTTGTCCTCGACTCCCCCATTGCCTTACGGGAACATTACAGGCGGATGCTTGGCATTGCACCGCTCACGGATTTTCTAAAAGTCTTGCTGATTACAACCCAAAGTCCATCCTCTGCTCACTGGCAGTTCCTATGTATCATTATCCCCTCGTAAGTGATCCTCGCAAAAGACCGCCACGGTCCTGTTTCAGTTAAAGATGATTCGCTCGAAACGAAAACGCCACAAAAGAACTCTGCCTCTCACTTTCTGGTCTAATTTCTTCCATGCCCTTTTCATCTGTCCTCGCGTCTTCCTGCCACGCTTCTACTTACGGGAACGTACCTGTAATGCTGGTATGAGGTTGTCAAAGTACACTGGCAAAATTTACCTGCCTATTAAATAGCCGACGAAAAACGCCATAATTATTCAATTTTTGATAAATTTTTTAATTTTTTTCTCAAACGGTTTCTTTTGGTATAAATCGTCTGTTCTGCCATTCCCATAATCTTAGCAACTTCTCTTCCAGAATATCCCCATGTACTGAGTAAGAGGATTTCCAGTGTCTGATGCTCCGTTTCTTTCAATAGTTCATAGATTCGCTTATCACCTATGTGATCCAGAAGCTCCTTTACATCCCTTGCAAACAGCTCGCTGTCCTTTTCTTTTATGGAATCCATATCCTGCATCGTTTCATCCAGATGTTCCCGGTATCTGCGCTCTTCCAGAAAGTCTTCCCTGTCCATCTGGCGCAGCTTTTGGATCTTCTCTTCTTCCATTCCCAGTTCACGCAATTTCTTTTCTTCCTGTTCTTTCCAATAATTCCACTTTCGTTCTTCACTTGTCTTGTTATAAGCCATTTATCTTTCCTCCGATCTGATTTTTGATATAGAAATCAAATCGGAGCATGGCGGTGACCGGATAGGTACGTTATAATGTTCGAAAAATGTCGAAGAAAAAAATGCTGCAACCTCTTCGATTACAGCACTTTTTTCCATCTTACGTGAATATTTCTTGTTGGTTCATAGGAGATTCCTTCTTTTTCTCATAATGAATAAAAGACTCTTGTCATCCATTATTTATTATAATTTTTCTACTATTACAATAGCTTTTTTAACAAGTTTTCTTGTCTTGGAGTTTAAAAGAAAGCTACCAGTTTTTTTCCTCTGATAGCTTTCCATTCATTCTTATTCTGTTGGGAACATCGCTGCTTCCAACTTATTCATCTCTGTATCCAAAAGACCATATTTTCCTGAGTTATCTTTTTCCACGGATACGTTTACAGTAACAGCTTTTCCATATCTGTTCTTTTCAAGACTCTTCTGGACACTTTCTGTTAATACAGCTGCAAAGACTTCCGGATCATTTCCATCCAATCCCTGCTTTATTTTTTCATTGCTTACCTCTGTAGAGCTTTGTTGCAATGTCTGAAATACATTGGATGGTTCAACTTGTACACTTACTGTATAGACTCCATCCTCTTCTTTCACATCTTGTACTTTGTATTTTGCCAGTTTCTTTACTTCTGTCAGTTTTTCCGCATAATCAGCAATTCCTTTATCCGTAATGTTATCGGAATCATCAAATTGCTGTTGGATACTCTCATTAAAATCCTCTTCGATTTCTTTCTTGGCATCTTTTTCCGAGATTTCTAACAGATTCGCATAGTCCTTATATTCTCCATGATAGTGTGCATCAAGAGAACTTTGGACGTAGGATTTGGCATCAAAGTCTGGTTGTCTGGAGCAAGCTGATAACAATATACATACTATAATTCCTATACTTATGCACAAAACACAATTCTTCTTTTGCATATTCTCTCCTTCACGCTTTATTTATCTTCAATTTTTATCGAAAATAACATTTTTAAATACTGTTCTATTGACTCCTTTTGAACTTTTCTTTCAATATTATATGGAATGCACATAAAAAACTCCACATAACCATTATCAATAAAACTCAGCAATACTTCTCCATTTTCTGTTAAAAAATGTACATATTTTTTATTACATTTACTTTCAAATTTAATATTCGACATTTGCTTGTATATTTTTTTGTAATGATTTTTTATGCTTACTTCATCTGTACAATCAGTTCCATCACCTATCAAAAAAGAAATATACAACTTATCATAATCTTCATTTCTATATGTCATATAAGAATCTGTATGACCATCACCAATATTTTTATAATGCTCATTTGGAATCGAATAACTAATTATTTTCCCCTCTAATGTTTCAAATCTTTCTGTTTCATCAATTCTAATTTCACATGGTTCAAACATTTTTTTTATAAACAAGCCCAATTCATAATCCGACATTTCTATAAAATTAATATAATCTTTTTCTTCCGTTTTTCGCGAATATCCCCCTCTATTATTCCGTTCCCATCTTCTAATTTCTAATTCATCTCCATTTTGTTTCAAATCAATTCTTTGATAATTCTTGGAAAATGTTGGAAAACTTTTATATTTTGTTTGTTTCCAAAAATTGTTTAATTGAGATTCGTCTACTTTTGGGGAACTTTCTGCAATTTTTATTCCTTTTCTAATTGCACAGCCTATCTTATCTATTGTTTCTTCAGCCATAATTTCAATTGTAGGTTCGATAGAAATATAACATCCCATAAACCTTTCAATGGCATTAGGCACAATTAAGAAACCATATTTTTGATTATAATATACAGAAATCATATCCGTTTTCTCCTCTCTATTACTTAAGGGGAATAAAATATTCCCCTTAAGCTATTTACTTTGCTATTATTTTCCTACTGTAATAATGAGTTTAACACCTTTATCAATACCATGTTTTGTAGCATTATTAACTGCATTTATCTGAGCTTCGCTTAATGTTACATTTGGAACAACTACTTGTAATTGTCTACCCACTATTTCTTCCGCATTAACAAATTTACCATTAAATGTTTCTCCTATAAATCCTGAAACTTTATTAATGTCCTTGACAATTACCTTTTCCAATTTATTACCATTTTGATAAGTCTTTGCACCTAAGTCTCGGCTTTTAACACTAGTCACAACACCATTTTCTACTTTATCTATGGTCGGGAAATTGTGTCCCAAGTTATTTCCCATAGCTTTGTCAATAATATCTCCTCGCTCTAATGGTGGTTTTTCCCAAGTGCCTTCTGGCAATTTTGTTTCGGTTACTTCTGCAACTAATTTTTTAAACGATTTATCAATCCCATCATTATGGGTACTTCCTGCACTCCTTACTACATTCAAAAGTTTCCCAGCCCCATAACTAAGGCCACCCATAACGCCACCTGTCACTGCTCCTGCAATACCACCGACTAACGTATCTTTTGCTACTTGTTTCAGACTATTTCCAGACAAACCTGAATTCACTGCACTATATGAAGCTCCACCAATAGCTCCAATAACTGCTCCTGAAACCATCGCCGTTCCTAAGCCACCCATTGCTGGCAATGCTGCCAGAACTGCTCCTGCAGCCAAACCGCCTGTTGCAGCAACTACAAGACCAGAAACTGTAACCGCAGTTATACCAATGGCTACTTTTTTCACCGCATTCCAGTCTACTTTTCCAAGCTTATCTGTAATACGATTTGTTGTCGTACACATATGTCGTACCACTTCTGAGCGGATTTCTGCCGTTCTTTCTGAAACATAGGATTTGAAAGATGTATAAGTTTTTCCAATTTTCTGTACCCCATTGCTTACAGAACGAATAAACTGACTTCCTCTGGATGTGATCTTTTGATATGTACTGCTACTGGTTACACGATTTTTCACAGATTGATATGTCTGTTTTGCATGTTTAGCTGCATTTTTGGCAGTTTTTGCTACCCCCTTCACTGTGTTAACAATAGTTTTTGCTGCTTTCTTAGCTGTATTTACTACTGTTTTGACTACCTTTTTCGCAGTATTAACGATTTTCTTGCCGACACTCTTGACTGCTTTCGCTGCTTTTTTAGCTGTACTCTTAATCCTGCTCCACAATGAATGTCCTGTCGGATCACTGTAATTCAGCGGATTATTGGTCGTATAATCGTAGCGGTTTCTGGTCAATGGATTTTCTGTCGTTCCAAGGTCACTATCTTCAGTTGTAAAGGTTCCGTTCTCTGCGTTATAGTATCTTGCCCGCAGATACTGAAGTCCTGTTTTTACATTTGTGGACTCCCCATTGTAACCGTAGTAATTGACACCGTCTGCTGTTCCTGATGTAAGGTTACCGTATGAATCATACTGATAACTGTTCGTCAGATTAGCTGTTTCGGTCAGGATTCCGGTCACGCTGTTTCTTCCGTCATATAAATAATAACTGCTTTCTTCCGATTTATCAACGCTTACCCGTTCTCCGATTCCACTTTCTCCATAAGTATAAGCCTGACGTACTTTCTCGTCTGCTCCATACTCTGCAAGGACTTCTGTATTCTCGCGATTGATATCGTTGATATACTCTGTCAGTGTGTATCCTTTGGCATTGGAACCGCCTTTTACCAGAGAGGCAAGCTGCTCTTTCGGGCTGTTTCCATCTTCGGTACGCTGGTTCGCCGGGATCAGGACTTCATCGCCATAGCAGTCTTCCCATTTATAGGTGTTATCAAGTTCGAATACCCGGTTGTTATCTCCATCGTACATGGCTGCCATCAGGACTGTTCCACCCTGTTTTACTACTGCCAAACGATTCTCTGCTGTGTATTCATAAGTAACCGGATCTGCACTGTTTGTCTTATCACATTCCTGGATCAGATTGCCATCTTTATCATAGCTGTAGGTTGTTCCCGGATCGCCCCAGATCTTTGCATTGGTGCGTTTGATGAGCTGGTTGGAATCGTTGTACTTATAGTTATATTTTGCTTTGCTGACACCATCCTCGATCTTCTCGTAAGAGGTCCGGTTTCCAATCTTGTCATAAGTATAATTATGGACTGTCTTTTTACCGCCCTCTGCTTTTTCTGTACAGCGTGTCAGTTCCCAGTTGTCATCGTATTCATAGGTACGTGTCGTCTGGATCTCTTTTTCCTGATGCTCACAGTCTGCTTTGTCTGTCTCTTTCTGTGTATCGCCCCAGTTGTACCAGTCTTCCCAGCTTGGCGTCTTTCTTGTTCCAGCTTCCAGTTCCGTAGCTGTTTCTCCAACTACATATCCCTGATCATTGTACTTGTACTCATAAGTACTGATTACTTTGCCGCAGGAACCACAGGTATTCACAATCTTTGTGATATGATCTTCTGCATCGTAAGATACTTCCGTCTTTGTTCCATTACTTCTAGTAACTTCTGTCACACGGTTCAGTGCATCATGCTTGTAAGTGGTTACTTTTCTATTACGGTCTGTCAGTTTTACCAGATTATCATTTAAGTCGTATTCATAGCTGATCTTTGTCCCATCCGGGTATACGATTGCCTGCAGATTATCTGCGTCATCATAAACGTAGCTGACATCCTTTTTCGAACCGCTTGTCACTTTGGTGATTCTTCCAAGTGCATCGTATTCGTAGCTGCTCTTGCCTGTCTGATCCTTCATGGATACCCGTTCCCCGGCACTGTTATATGCGTAGGTCACGTCCTTTTCGGATGTCTCGCCTTTTGCGTCCTGATAAGATTTCTCCAACAGGTCATTCAGTTTGTCGTAATCATACGTGGTTTTCTTGCCGCTTGCCTGTGTATGTCCGGTCAGTCTGCCTTTTTCATCATAGTCGAATTTCTCCGTTCTTCCTGCCGGATCTTTGATGGATGTCAGGTTGCCTTCTAAGTCATAAGTATAATTCGTTGTCTTATTTGCTGCATTGGTGAAGGTCACCAGGTTATCCATGTTGTCGTAACCATAAGTTGTTACACCGCCAAGGGCATCAGTTACTTTGGTCAGGTTGTCATTCTTGTCATATTCCAGATGGCTCTTTAATCCGGTCTTATCTGTAACAACCTGAATATTCCCATGTGCATCGTAATCAAATCCCGTTGTGAATCCACGCTTGTCTGTAATAGAAGTTACCCTGCTGTCCTTATCATAGGTATAGGATTCCTTCTGCCCCAGTGCATCGGTCTCTTCTGTTACACGGTTGTCTTTATCGTAGACTGTCTTTGCAACATAGCCCATCGGATCTGTTACAGATGTAACATTATAATTCTTATCATATCCATAGCTGGTCTTTCTTCCACCCGGTTTGGTGATCTCAGTAATATTTCCTGCCGGGTCGTAAGTGTAAGCAGTTATCTTACCAAGCGGATCAGCTGCAGAAGTCATCTGACCTGCCAGGTCATAACTGTAGGTATTGCTCCGTCCAAGCGGATCTGTCTCCTTCACCAGATTGCCATACTTATCATAAGAAAAGCTGGTTGTTCCATCCAGTGCATTGGTAGAAGACTTCATCTTATGGAGCTTATCGTAAGTATAAGTAGTGGTACTCTTTAAGCTGTCGCTTTCTTTTACCACGTTGTCCACTTTATCATAAGAGAAATTTTTAGTATAACCCAGTGGACTGGTCATACTCTTCAGACGTCCGGCTTTATCATAACTATAGGTATACTCTCCACCATTCGCCTGTGTCATCTTTGTGACATTGTCATTCAGGTCAACACTGTACTGTGTCTCATTTCCCTTTGCATCCGTTACAGAAATGACATTGCCATGCTTGTCGTAATCATATTTGGTAACTGCTCCCTTTGGAGAAATCTGTTCCGTCATGTTACTCAGGCTGTCATATTTGTATTCGGTAATGAGTCCCATCGGATCTTTTGATTTGGTAAGATTTCCAATGGCATCATAACGGTATTCATTTGTTTCTTTTAACGGAGAAGTCTCACCGATCTTGCGGTCCAGTTCATCATACTGGTAGGTTGTCGTATTTCCATTTCCGTCTGTCTGGGATACGAGATTGTCATTTTTATCGTAAGCATACTTGGTAACCGTACCGTTTTCATCGACAGATTCCGTCACATTATCATTTCCGTCATACTTAAAGGTGCTGGATGCTCCCAGTGGATTTGTCTGAGAAATAACCCGGTCTTTCTTATCGTAAGCGTATTTATATGTGGCTTCCTCTTCTTCTGTCATGGATAACTGGTTGCCGACTTTATCGTAGGTAAAGGTTGTTTTATGACCTTCCGCATCCGTTACCGCTGTAATGCGGTCCATAACATCATATTCATAAGATGTGATACTTCCGTCTGCTTCAGTAAGTTTCAGGAGTCTGCCGTACTGATCGTACTTGTATGTTGCTGTCCTGCCAAGTTCATCGGTCTGTGTCAGTACATTTCCGGCACCATCATAAGTATAATCCATACTGTTTCCACCATTGTCGGAGGAATGGATCAGGTTGCCTGCTCCGTCATATTGATAGGTAATTACGAGTCCCTGTGCATCCGTACATTTTACAAGCTGTCCGATGGCATCGTACTCCATCAGCACCTTGTCCCCTGTCGGCAGTATTATGGATGTGTTATTTCCCTCTTTATCATACACATAACTATACGCATTGCCGAGGGCATCTGTCATCTTTGTGCTGTTGCCCTGTGAATCGTATTCGTAAGTGGTCTTTCCTTTCAGGGCATCCACCGTCTGTTCCAGATTGTCGGTGGAATCATATTTCATTGCTGTAATGTTGCCCTTTGCATCGCTTACCGATGTCATGTTTCCATTACCATCGTAAGTCATGGTACTGGTATTTCCATTTTCATCGGTAGAGGATACCAGATTTCCATTTAAGTCATACTTCATGGATACGGTATATCCAAGGGCATCTTTGGATGTAGTCAGATTTCCTGCCTTGTCGTAAGCATAAGTATCTGTTCTTCCCTCTTCATCGGTAGAAGATACCAGATTTCCTGCTTTATCATAAGTATATGTGGTAGTTCCACCTTCTGGGTTGGTTTCACTTAAGCGGTTTCCTGTATTATCGTAGGTATAAGTCCAGGTTCTTCCACTGTCATCTGATTTTGATACCAGATTGTCTGCCGCATCATAAGTATAAGTGGTAACTGCACCTAATTCATCTGTCTCTTTAGCGAGTCTTCCGCAGTTATCATATTCCTTGGAATGGCTGCTTCCATCTCCATAAGTAATCTTGGTTTCATTTCCTAATGCGTCATATTCATATTTGGTTATATTACCAACTGCATCTTTGGACTGAAGCACCTGTCCAAGAGAATCAAACTTGGATACGGTTGCATTTCCATTTCCATCGGTATATTTTTTCAGATTTCCTGCTTTGTCATATTCATAGAGCTTTGTTCCAAAATCTTTATTACTCTCTTCTATGACACGTCCCATGCTGTCATACTTATAAGTAATTGTATTTCCTTTTGCATCGGTTGCTTTGACCTGCTGATAATTCTTATCATAAACGTAGCTGATCTGATTTCCTTTCGGATCTGTACCACTGGTCATGTTGTACATCTTATCATAAGTATAAGTGGTGGTATTCCCCAGTGCGTCAGTACTTGCTGTAATATTTCCCACACCATCCAGCGTATAAGCGGTCACACCGCCATCGGCTGCTGTCTTGGAAGTCAGATTGCCATTCGCATCGTAACTGTTCGAGGTTACATTTCCAAGTGGATCTGTCATGGTAACTGCACGATTCATCGCGTCATACGTGAATCCCCATGCTGCTCCATTTCCATCCACATATCCGGTCATGTTCGGTCCGTCATACGAATACGTTGTTGTGACACCTCTGCCATCTGTCTGGGATACCATACGATGTTTGTCATCGTAAGTATAGGTAATGGCTGTTCCATCCGGTTTTGTAGATGTGACCATATTTCCATTACCGTCATAACTGTAAGTAACCGTTGCTCCGTTATATCCAGTTGCACTGGTCAGCTTATTCTGCTCATTATAAGTATAAGAGGCTGTCTTTCCATCCTCTCTTGTCTCCGTTGCTACATTGCCAAATGTATCATAAGTGTAAGTTTTTGTTCCGGCTGCTGTCGTTTCGGAAGCAAGCTGATTCTCTGCATTATAAGTCTTTTCACAGGTTGTTCCATCCGGATATTCAATGGATGTTGTGCGGTACTGATCATCATAATGATAAACGGTCTTATTTCCTTCGTTATCCGTTGTTGTAGTAGAACTCTTTCCGTACTTGAAAGTTGCCGTTCCTTTTTCTGCATCAGTCTGCTCTACAACTCTTCCTTCTTTATCGTAAGTATTCTTTACAACCGTATTGCCATTCTCATCTTTCCAGCTTGTCATACGGCTGTCATCATCATATTTGTACTCTTTTGTTGTTCCATTCGGATCTGTTACAGATATCAGATTTCCCTGCTCATCATATTTGTAAGAAACTTTTCCACCATCTGGAAGAGACAGTTCCTTGATATGCCCGAATTTATCCTGTTTTACCCCGAATGTTTTTCCGGATGGTGTTGTAATCTTACTCAGATTATAATCATCGTCATAATCTAATACTGTCTTAAATCCATTCACATCCGTTACATAACGTAAAATTCCATATTTATCAAATGACCAGACGCTCTGATCCGCATCTGTCAGTTCCCATCCGATGTAGTCATGGTCTGTATCTTTATAGCTGACTGCTTTTAAATCATATACATAACCATCCGGAGTAGTGTAGCTTCCATCTTCATTCTTATCAAAGATCAGATAACTTCCGTCCCCTCTCATATACAGAAGACTTCCGTCCTCCATTTGAGAAAGTGACTGGTCATAGTTAAAGCTCCATCCACGTCCGAACATGGAATGCTGGTCTGTTCCTTTGGAATTGTAGCTTCTTGTAATGGAGAATTCTCCATTCAGTTCATTCATCGTCGCATCGGACTGATCCATGTAGAAGTTACCAGTATTTAAGTTGACTGGTTCAAATCCAAATTCACAGTGCAGGCCTCTTCCCATCAATGCTCCGTCAATCCGCATCTTATCCTGATCGGTAAGCGGTGCAGGACTATATGGAACATTTGTCTGTGGGTTACGGATAAAGATCGTGTTATTTGCGACTACCAGTGCGTCCATAACCTGATTGTCTTTCATAATGTTCTTAAGCGGAACACCATAATATTTTGCAATCTTCGGGAATGTATCAAACTGCTTCACTTCATAGATCACAAAGCTGTCACTGGTCACTTCTTTTCCTGTTTCCAGCTTTCCATCAATCTCTTTCGATGCTTTTGCTTTGATCTTATAAAGCTTGTCCTTCGTCAGCCCTGAATACAGTGCACTCTGCCAGTTGGAATCTTTGCTGTAATACTTATTCGCCTCCGGGAACTGCTTATTGTATTCAGTACTGTCTGGATAGGAATACAATGGTTTTGCATCTGTTTCGTGATGTTCTTCATTTTCCTCATCTGGAAGCAGATAATATTCTACTGTAGATTTGCTCTTTGCAATTCCGTCTGCAAATACGGCATCAAACTTCAGCTTTCCATTTGTATTCTTTTCTGTCATCGGGCGAAGCAGGATCGTTGTTTCATCCAGTGACATATCTCGCAGATATGGATCTTCAGCCGGTGACCACTGGATGCTGAGTTTCGGTCCATAAACGGATGCCCTGTTATTCAGTACCTCACACTGCATAGAAGCTCCAAGGTTATTTGCCTCGGCAATGGCTACCAGTGCAAATCCGTTATTCGCATGAGTTCCCTGCACCCAGTCATTGACCAGATCTTTGACGTCATAATTGATATAGCTGTTCCTGCTGGTACTTGCATTCTGTACATCCTGAAACGTAAGATTTACTGGTTTTGTTTTCCATGTGATGGAGGTGTTCCACGACTGATCTACACGATAAAGTCCAAACTGGGATGCACCACCACTGTATGCAGTTTTCTGACTGACTGCAAATGTTGCACTGTCAATTTTGGAATCTTTCGGAATCTGACTAAAATTTGAATTTACTTTGATATAAGTCCGGCAGTTCTGGTGTGCAGTACCAAATCCTGCAAGGTTCCCAGACTTAATACCATCATCAAATCCGACATACGGATAATTGTTGTCACCAATCTGACTGGTAGGACTTCCCTCTTCCACACCGATCATGTTAAAGGAACTCTTCTGAATCTCTACTGGTGTCGGATCGATCCTGACCGGATACTGACGTTCTTCTGCCGAAAGCCAATCCCTATCTGGTTTTACGGTCAGGATTGTTTTTCCATCTTCTTCCCGAAGTTCCAATGTGATCAGGAAACTGATTTCCCCGGCAGCATCTTCCATTGATGGCGTCTCCAGAAGATACTTCGCATCTTTGATTGTCTTCCCTTCCGGATAGATATAGACCTGATTGTCTTTTACTTCTGCCTGATACCCCGGAATCTGCAGCTCGTATTCATAGACTTCCCTGTCTGTTGGCTGCTGAAGTACGATATCTTCCTTAATGCTGGAATCCAGTACTGTATACTGAACATCTGCGCCCTCGTAAACTTCATTATAAAGGATCGCATTGTCTTTAATAACGGAATGTGTATAATCTCCATCTACCGGAATGATCCCGATTCTGGTCTTTCCATTTTCAATCGTTACACCATTCTCTTCTGACATCTGTTCCGGAAGAAGGATAGCATAATCGTTTGCCTTGTTCTGATAAACTTCTGTTTTCTCTTCCTTTTCTTCAGTTGCCACTACACTGCTGGCTTCCTGTGCTTCTTCGGATGCCGGAGTATCTGCTTCTTCTGGTTTTACAAGTGTATTATCAACCAGCTCGGTATCTCCATCCTCATTCTTATAAGTTCCGACATAACCTCCATAAACGGTTGTATACTGCTTGTCCCCTGTCTTATAAGTCTTGGAAATGGCATCATAATCAATCAGTTCACCTTCCGGTTCTTCTGGAATCGGATAGTAATCCTGTGGTTCTTTCAACTCCACTTCTTTTTCCTGCGGATTTTCTTCTGTTTCTTCCGCTGGAGTTGTCTGTTCTTCCTGCGTCTCTGTATCTTCTGATGGCGTCGTTTCATTTTGTACGTCCGCATCAGACTGCTGACTCTTATCTTGTTCTCCAGATGTGGAATCTGTAATCCCTGCTTCCTCTTCCGTCAAAGCCTCTGGTCTGGAGAAATCTGCATTCTTCTGTACATCCTCAATGGCCTCTTTTGCCTGTACAAAAATAGGCTCTGTTCCCTGTAGTGCCATCAGGAGTGCAAGTACTAAGGCTATAGCCGACTTTCGAAATCTCTTCATAGTCTCTTTCTCCCTCTTGTAATCTTTTTCTATAATTCCTTTACAAAATAACCGCTACCCTCCTTTTTTCTGACTTTGGCACTACTATAATCTAAAAAATCACAAAATTTTCATAAATGGTAAAAATGCCCCTTGAGGTGGCAAAAATAGACGAAATCGGTCGAAAAAAATAGTAAGACACCATCGCCTTACTATTTTTCATCTAATTTCATATATAATAATATTTTCACTTGAAAGGATTTCTCCGTATGGCAGATCTCCATCTGACCATGATATTTTTCTACTACGAGTTTCACATTTTGTAATCCTATTCCATGTCCTTCTTTCCTGCTTTTCGTTGTCAGATAAATTCCATTCCGCACTTTTGGTGTATCTTTTATGCTATTCTCAATCTGGATATTCATGATTCCTTTTCCATAATACATCTGAAACGATAATCTCCTTTCATCTGAAGCTGCTGTCCCACGAATAGCATTATCCATAAGATTTCCCACTATTATACTTATATCAAATAATTCTTCCCCTATATGATTCGGTATTTCTACAGAAATCTCCGGATTTTCAATTACTGATTTCGAATCTTCCAAAATATAATTCAGCAGATTATTCATATTACGGTTTTCTGTATATAAATGATGACATAAGGCTGTTCCGGCTATATTCTCCATTTGTTTCAGATACGATAGAATCTCTTCATTTCCTCCCGTTTTTGCCATTGCCCCTATTGTTGTAAGATGGTGCTTGTAATCATGATGTATCTTATTCAGCCTGTCCTGTGATTTCATCATCATCTCCAGTTCTTTTGCATACTGGCTCATCTGAATTTTCATCTCTTCCTGTTTTGCTGTTTCAATATAACTTTTCTGAACCTCATCGTGCAGATAGAAAATAAACACATTGATAAACAGTAAGAATAATACAATCGTAGACCGCACACCTCTTCTGTCTGGCAGCAATATCCTGATACAGACTATAATGCTGATCACCGGGACAGAAAGCATAGCAAGCCAATGACGGTTCTTTATATAATAACTTCTCTTTACATCCACTTTTCTTTCAATAATGACTTCCAGTAAAAAGAATATAAAATTTCCCATTACGATAGTTCCCGGTCCCATGTGATGATGCACCGGATTTCTTGCTACCGCATACCGTTGAAAGAACACGATTGGAATCCCATCACATAAAATTCCCATAATATATACCATAAGTGTATTCCAGACATGATGTTGCCAGTCTGCCTGATATGCCACTGTTATAATTAACAGAGCTATCAGCTCAAAGATCAGATCTCCGTACATCGTTCCCCACTGCATGCTTCCCCAGCATGAAAGCAGATATGCACAAAAATATGCAAATAGCTTTTGTGTATCCTCATTTTTTGGATACAGGATGGTATTGTAACGGAACACAGTATAAATCCAGAATAATTTACTTGTCAGATAAGTGATCAAATGGATATTCATAATCTTTTCTTCTCCGTTTGTAATAGTCTTTCCCTGACCTTCTTGCGATTTGCTTTACTGATACTGAGACGTGTCTTGTCTTTCATAACCACGTTGTCATATTCGTAATGCTCCACGTGTTCCATATTGATGAGATAGGACTTGTGAATCAGTAAGAAATATTCTTCTGTTACATCCGCTACATCCTTTAATTTTCCTCGATATTCATATTCTTTTTCCGATGTCACGATATGTACTCTTTTTCCCAGACTATAAAAATACAGGATCTTGTCATAAGAAATCTTGTGGATTCCTTTTGTATCCGTATATTCAAATATTTTCTTCCGTTCTTTTAACAGTTCCCGTAATTCACCTATCACCCGGAAAAGTTCTTCCTCTCGGATTGGCTTTACAAGAAAATCAAATGGATGAATACGGAATAATTTCATAGCATATTCCTGATATGTTGAAATATAGGTAATCCGCAGTTCTTTTCCATAATTTTTCTTTCGTATCTCCGTTCCGATATCAATTCCATTCTCATGTTCCAGACAAATATCAAGGAATAACATATCGTAGGATTCTTCTTCCAGCCTGTTAAGAAGCTGCTCCGCAGAATAGTATATTTCTATAGATATCTGACAGTCATTCGCTTTCCCATAATGGAGCAGCTTCTGTTCTAACCAATTACATAGGATGATGTCATCATCACAGATTGCAAGTTCTAGCATATTTTCTTACCCTCAGTCTTTCGTAACACGACAAATGGGGAAAAGAATCCCCTTCAATTCTTTTCCCGAATGGACATCACTAATTTTGTGTCATTTTTCCGATGCAACAGCACCACTTCCTTTGCTGTCTTATTTTGTCCTCTATATAATAAACACTTGAACAAGAAAAAACTGTCGCCATTTTATAATTTATTTATATTTTTTATGTTTTATTTATATTTTATCCAAATATTACAGCGATAACTAATAATGTCACCCCCTGCATTATTCTTTTTATTTTTAGCGTCATTTGATAAAACATCAACGTTTTTGATGGCAAAAAGGGAACCTGCAAAACCAGATTCCCTTTAAAATACATGCTCTTCTCTAAAAGGATGATAAATCCACCATCCTCTGCTTATTTTTAAAAACTTTTTCCTTTTTTACAATACTTATAAATATTAAATGGTTTTTCTTTTTTTTCAAATAAAATCCCTGTTGTTTTAATAATTTTTATAAGTTCATCCGACTCCATATCTGTCGTTTTAAATATAAATATTTTCTTTTCATTTGTTATGAAAAAAAAGAAGTTTTTATATAAGAACATTCTATCAATATTTTTAAATTCATAAATTTGATCTTCATCTATTTTAATTGCGTTTTCATCGATATCCACCGTTTCATATCCTGATCTACCCCAGACAAATTCATGAACATTTTTTTCAAAATTTTTACCAATCATTTGATACCAAATAATCCAAGCCACACAAGCCACACAAGTTCCAATCCCTATTCCAAACATCAAATAACTTTCCGACAGATAACAATTAATCGACAGTAAAAATTCTACAGGTGTAAAAATATAGATAATCATTCTACTTTTCTGTCTTGTTTTAAATAATTGATTAGGAATTATAAACCCAAGCGAAAGCATTCTTTCTAATTCTTCCCTATCCTCATCTGACACAATTGATTTAATATGCATTCTTCTTAATCCCCCTTTTGCCAGAGGTCCTCTTTATAAAATCGAACCTCTGGCCATTGTCTCTTTTATTCTTTTACAATTTACAGCGCTTGAATCAACAAACCAAAAACAGTACCTGCTCCAGCTGAAAATAAAGCAATAATTGACGGAATTGCATTTACAACTAATGCACCCGCAAGAACTAATATTACGGCTCCTGCCAGTATATTACTATGCTCTTTTGTGAATTCTACAACATTAAATTCAAGACCACTATTAGAATTTAATGTCATTGTAAAAATCAAAGCAACCGATATTGTCCACTCTTTTTCCTCTTCTGGCAGCAAATCTGATGTACTAAATACAATGGAAAACTCTACACTATTGGCAAAAACATTATTTATTTCAAAAGCAATATTACCAGATTTAACCGATAAAGCAATTTTTTCTATCGTATTTCCAAAGTTATCTGCTCCCTCTATACCTGTATCTGATAAATTTGATGAAATCTCCATAATTTGATTTTTGCAAGTTTGTGTCAATTCTCCATCATTTCCTATATCCACTTTTATATTATAAATTTTACCAGTTGAACTTTCAAGCGATGTGGATATTTTAGTAGAAATATCAATTGCTCCTTGAGGACTCATCATTGTTCCCAGTGAAATTTCCTTATCATACTCCACACCCACATCCATAATTTTATTCAGATAACCAAGCGGCTCCATTACATTATAGACATATTGATTTCGTGCTATTTTTACCTTTGCCCGAAGATTTTCTTGCGCTATTTCCTCATCTGTTTTTGTCGATACGGCATCGAACTTTTTAAATCCAGTATCTCTCCCTGAATATGCATCTTTATCCAGTGGGAACGAAGGTGATGAAGAAAATGAGTTCAACTCACAAAATTGATCAAATGCCCAGTTCTTCGGCATCGAATATCCCAAATTACAGCTAAATCCAGTTGACATATCTGCCACAAATGATTTACTTGCCAATCCTGCTTCATAAACTTTAGTACATACATATCTTGGTGCATAAATGCCGACTTTATAATTTTTATCATTTGTCGAACTGAAAAAGATCATGTGAATCTGTTCAAAATAAGGTATAATAAATGTATCAATCTGATATGAATAACAATCAAAATCCACTGCAAAGTATATAGTCGTTCCACTTGGTATACCGATTCTCTCGGCTGCTAAAATTGCTGTCTGTGCATCAACACTTCCCTGGGACGGATCCTTAAAATAGTTTAATTCATATCCTCCATCCTGATATATCGGGAATACCGATAATCCTGCATTTTCAATGTTTTTCACTTCTGTTGATGTCAAATATTTCGGTGTATGTTCTTTTCCAACAGAACCTGTCAGATAACGTCCTACATGAGTATACCCTGCATTTTTTATATCTAATGCCTGTTGTTTATTTAATACTGTTGCACAGTCACACGCTTTTGCTGCCCTGTTTGTATCGCCTTTACTCGTAAGCAATGATTTCATAGTAGAAACATTTACTTTTCCTTTTGTTACAAGTCCAATTCCTGTCAGACCATAAAACTCCTGAAATTCTGACACCTTTGACTCTGTAGTCGAATCAAACACGCCATCGAATCTTCCCGGATTATATCCGTTAAAATATAGTCCGTATTGAGCAATCTTATTAAATGGAACATATTTCGTCGAGTTCTGTCCGTTCTGTAATGTACCCGGAAACGCATTTGTTGTTGCATCGCCAAAATTAACTGAATTCAAATCTGTAATTAATTCAGTTGTAACTCCTTCAGCCGCCTGCAATGCACCAACTAAAGACAAAATTGTCTGTCTTGAGGCAATTCCATCACAAGGTCCAACACCAATAACATCTGACCAGTCACTATTTAATTGCTGTTGAATAAGAACAATATTGGAATCCCCACCAGAAACCTTTGTAAACCAGTTTAGGGATAACAATCCAGACCAAACTTTCCAATCAATTTTGCCCGTAACTTCCAGTCCTGCATTTTCCTGCATCTTTTTAACTGCATTTACTCCTGATGTATAATAAATTCCAGTAATTCCTCCAGCAGCATATCCTTTGCAAAACAGAGCACACTGAATCAAGCATACATTAACCTGCGGAGTATCATTCGGATCCATTTTTGTAATAATGGCTAACTTCTTCATGGTATTAATAGTAAGTGGTCCAACCGTTCCTGTAATCGTTGAGATTCCATTCTGAATCTGAAATGCACGAATGATTCCCTGCATCACGGCTGTTCCGGTCTTTCCATCTTCATCCAGTTTTACCCAATCCTTATGTCCACCAAACATCGCATTTAAATATTTTTGTGCTGCTTTTACATTCTGATCACTCATATTCACTACCTCCTAATTCAAGTCAATTATAAAGATTTCTAACTCTTTATATGTCTATCACTAAAAGTTACAATAACAATTTATCAATCAACTGTGACTATTTTGTGACTATTTTCCAAAGGATTCATTAACTCCCTTATAAAATCCTTAACAAATTATGAAAGAAACCATCAATTTATCACCCCATATCCCATTATAGAACTGTAATCTACTGCATAATTTCTCTGCCGTACCTGATCACTGGAATTTCCCTCAATCGTGTAAACTCTTCCACCTTCACACTTTTCTACTATTCCTACATGATCCGATGTTCCATCATGATCCCAGTCAAAAAAGATGATCATTCCAGCTGTCGGAGTTGTTCCGCCACTCTGCCACTTATTCTTTCCCTGAAACCAGGACACTCCATCACTGCACAATGAGAATTTAGGAACATTCCCACTTGCAATCAGACCGCTCTGATCCGCACACCAGCTTACAAAACAGGCACACCATTCTACCCGACTGTCAAATCCGTACCAGCTCCAGAACTTCTGACCGCCACTGTTTCCAAGCTGCCCCATTGCAACCGACACAATCTGCTGATTACCAAACAAACCAGCAAACAGGCTGCCACCGGAATAATACCGCATCACATGGGGAACGTATTGGGGATCTCCGTAACTGCTCCATCCATGCGAAGCTGCCTGTTCCTGTGAAAACTGCAATGCATTGGCTTCTGTATAACCGCCTCTTTGCAATGCCCATCCTATGTAGCCATTTCCATAGTTATATCCCTGCCATGCAAGTTTCAGCTTGTCCAGATCCTGTGGACTGCTGCATCCTGCCTGTCTGATACAGTCTGCAAAGGTCTGTACTCCAACCTCTATCGAATAATCCGGATCAGTAATAGAACCAGGAGTGTGTGGGAATCTTGTATTATATGGACTTTCCGAACACTGCATCGGGTCTGTTCCCCTGCCTCCAGATTCCTGCATCATGATGGCCTGTATCGCAGACACATATTCCGGAATGCCGTATTGGGATGCATACTGCTGTATCACAGAAGTATACGCAAGCACTTCTTCACTTAGGGATTCGGAGCTTTCCGAATTACTGCTGAAAGCTGCTCCTGCAATGATTCCCACAATCAGAATAAATACCAGAAGAAATGCACTACCTCCGGCAGCAATCCATTTTCCCATTTTTTCAAGAGCTACTACCCCTTTTTGAATCGCTGCTGTAATTCCCTGTACGGATAACTTTGAACCCTTTCCAGTTACCTGAAGGACTGCTTTTCCACTTTCTGCCGATGCCTGTGCTGACTTTCTTGCCATCTGGGCTGCTCTTGCTTTCTGCATCGCCTGAAGACTTTTTTCCATCTGCTGTTTCTGCATGGATGCCTGTGTCTTTATTTTTTCTTGAGACAGACCGGATACTTTTACCACTCTCGGTGCTGCTTTCACCTGCCGTTTACCATTCTCCTTGGCAAGTGCTGCCTGCTCCGGTTTCAACTTGATTAATTTCTTTCCGCTTTCTGCCCCCTGCTCCATTGCTTCTTCGGCAGCTTTCGCTTCTTCCTGTCTGCTTTTTCTTTCCTTTATCTTCCTGTAGGTCACTCCAGCAAGTTTTTTTCCACCTTGATATGTGGTTTTCCCTATACTTTTTCCTGCCACACTCGCCGCTCTGTACTGTACGGATTCTATTTTTTCAGTTCCATACTGTGTTGGGGATTCTGACTGCCCACTGCTTTTTTCATGTAGTTCCCTTGGCTTTTCTTTTGCTTCCAGAACCGCTGAGCGAACCAGTTCTTTCGGAAGTCGGGCAGCCGGATTTCGAATCTTCGGATTCTTATCCCTTACCCGTTCCTTGATATCTTTCATCCGGTCACCCTCTTTCCGTATCTCTTATCTCATCGGGCAACATCCCGATGTTTCTTTTTTTCCTGCTGTTTCTGCAACTGCTCCACCTGTCTGATTGCCTCATTTACCAGTGGATGTTCGTTGTAATATGGCACAAGTTCCAAGTCTCCCCTGTCTTTTGATGACAACGGTAATGGATATTCCATGTCTGAATAAATTGATTCTGGATCATGAATAGAAAACTCAATAGCCGGACACATATTGGCAGATGTTCTACAATATTTCTGGTACTTTTTATATGCCTCTTCCAGCGTTCTGCATTTTGTATATTCTCCTAAATCATGGAACTCACCGCACTCTGCAGCATAAAAAGTTATCGTTACTTCTTCTTTTTTCTTCATTATGATTCTCCCGGTTTTGTTGTCATTAGTTTATAAAGGTCTGTATTCTTTGGGAACGTATTCTCAAATGGTACGATATTCCCAGAGCAACGGATTAGGCCACTGCCAACCGATACATTTGTAATATAGGACAGTTGGTTTTCGGAAATATTCAAAAGAGCTGCCAATTCTTCCCTGTCTGTACTTGCCTGATTCAAAAGAATCAAAAACTCACTGTTTGCCAACATCAGTCTTGCAGTGTCCGATTTCAGAAGTTCCTCAACATTTTGGGTTAAACCTGTCACGAATCCATTGTATTTTCTGATTCTCTTGTACAGTCGGTAGAAGAAATTTGCACTGTATTCATAGCGGAATAACAGATAGAACTCATCGGCAAATATCCATGTCGTTTTTCCTTCTTTCCAGTTCTGAATTACCCTGTTGAAAATACTGTCTAAGGTAACCAGCATTCCCAGTGGCATAAGCTGTTCCCCCAGTTCCCGGATATCATAATCCATGATCCTGTTCTTCTTATTCACATTGGTCGGCTGTGCAAAGGTGTTCAGGCTTCCATTGATAAAAAGTTCGGATGACAGTGCAAGTCCCCTTGCCTCTTCTTCCGGCTGTAACATCAACTGTCGGTACATATCTTTCAATGTCGGAACTTCTCCGGTATAACCACTTCGGATATAATCCCGGTACACATCTGCAGCACAGCGGTCCAGGATTGACTTTTCTTTTGCTGACAGGTTTCCTGCTCCAACCAACTGTTCAAATACAGACAGAATAAACTCCGATTTTTCAATCAGTGGATTCTTTTCATTGCCGTAGGCTGCGTCCATATCCATTGCATTCAGGTGATTGTCTGATGTCGCAGATACTTTTACAACCTGTCCACCCAGAGCCTCTACTAATTTTGTGAATTCGGACTCCGGATCAAGAATCAGGATATCGTCATCGGTACTCAATGCCAGATGCACAATCTCTTCTTTTGCCGAAAAGCTCTTTCCTGATCCACTGACGCCCAACCGGAAACTGTTTCCATTCATCAGTTTCTTCCGGTCGGCTACCAGAAGGTTCTTGCTGACTGCATTCTGCCCATAATAGATACCGCCCGGCTGCAGGATTTCCTGTGTATGGAACGGGATTAAAACAGCCGTTGATTCCGTTGTCAATGTACGCAGGGCATTGATCTTTCGCAGTCCGTAAGGAAGCACTGTATTGAGTCCGTCCACTTGCTGCCACTTTAATGTTGCCATCTGGCACAGATGCTTTCTTGCTATCGACAATAATAATTCCGTATCGGAATCCAACTGTTTTTTACTGTCTGCCAGATGTACCATTGTCAAAATTCCGAACATCATACGCTGGTCTCTGGTTGTCAGATCATCGAGCATTTCCTTGGTTTCTTTTCTCTGAAGTTCCATATCGTATGGTACGATTGCCGAGAAGTTATTATTAGCGTTCTGCCTTCTCTGCCAGTTGGTCACGTTGGTTTCCACACCAAGCAGTCGGTTCTGGATTTCCCTTACCGCTTCATCCGTAGGGACTGGCAGGATATCAATCGACAATATCAGATTCCGGCTGAAGTCACACAGTTCTGAAATCATGTCATCTTTAACATAACTTGCATAATCCTGCATATACAGGACTCTTCCGTACCTGTCACCGATTTTAAAATGGTCACGTTCAAATTCCATAGAATCCGGACACATCCAGTCCTTGAAACTTGTTCCCTTCTTGGCAAATTGTTTCAGATCAAACGGAAATGCCTGTGGGACATCTCCCTTGAAGAAGTCCCTGAAAATCTGGAGCCGGCTCTCTGCGTCCAGTCCTTCTGCTGTGGACGATAACTTTGCCAGATGTGTTACGATGTCTGTTCCGATACGTGCAAAATAGGTTCTTGCATCGTCAATCGATCTTTTATGTACACTGACAGTCAGATACCGTTCCTGATAGATGCTGTTGTTTGTTCCTGTAATCTTAGACAGGAGCATTTCGTTGTATTCTTCCCGATAGTGGTCCAGTCCATCTTCCTTCATTGGAAGCAGGATTGATTTTTCAAATTCTTCTTTATTGATTCTCCGGTTATTGATGGTAATTTTGGCAGAAATGCCGGAATCCAGTGAATTTAAGAGTTCGGAATAATCCAGAAACATTTCTGTCTTATTGTCCTTACTCGCAATATAATAGTTGATATCTGTAAAACGATATGTTTTTGAGAATTTCGTTCCCTGTTGAAAAATTCCATCCGGCCAGATTCGCTGGATGGGAATTGCCTGTTGGACTGATTTCGGAACTTTGAAGCGTTCCTTATCCATCCGAAGTGCCTGACTTAAGGTTTTAATCAAAGGCATCACTCCTTCCCTTGCGTTTCTTTCTCTGTTTTGCTTCTGCTCTTTGCTCCCGCTCTTTTATGATTTCCGCTCCATCCTTTTGATTCTTTTCTCCCAGCGAGATGGTCTCCTGCATGCAGGAGTAGTGGATATCTTCCGACTGAAACACCAGTTTCTTCGGATACAGCAATTCGGATTTGATCACTGCCCATAAAAACTGTTCGGCTGTCATACCATGATATTTGAAAAAGCCACAGGCAGCAAATGGAGTAGCACCAAGCACACACAGCCATCCGGTTATTTCCTGTCCGGTAATTTCACGCATTCCAAAGTAAATTCCGATTGCTGTAAGAATCGCAAGAACAGAACACACACATTGTCTCAGGTCCAGTCCCATAAACATGGATTCCTGATAGTCCCGGATTTCTTTATTCATCTTGACTTCCATAACTTATCGCTCCTTTCCTCTGCTTTGTTTCTTCGTTTTCTGTGGTTTTTCTTTCGGTACTTCTATCCCGGCAAATCTACAGTGTTCTGCAACGCCTTCCGGATCAAATTCCGCAAGTCTTGCTAGATCAAACGCTACCTTCTGATAGGTTGCATATCCTGATCTTCCTGTTTCATTCAACACTTTTCCTAGTTTATGTTCCTTGATAAAATGAAGCATATCCTTGGTAAAATCTCCTGTTATAAAAGCCTCATTTGGCTCTAAGAACTGATAGGGCAGATTAATGGTTACATCTCCAAAATCTTCCCATTCTCTCCCTTCCTTATGGCAGAGTCCTACATATAAATTTCCATTGTTCCGATAAGAGCTCACTCGTATTGCTACTGTCTCACGTCCAAATTCCCAGTTATATCTTAATGTTTTCTTTATATCCATATTTTTAACCTCCAAGTCCCATCATTTCTCTGACAATACGGTCAGATGCCTTAATTGCTCCAACCAGCACCAGTAAATTAAATACCAGTTCTCCGACATAGTTCCACACGATTGTAACTGCACTCAACTCCGTATCTCCGACAGCCGGAGGGCTTGCTGCATAAGCAGAAAAGATAATACATGCCAGTGCAATAATTGCCCCTTCCAGACATACGCCTACATAAGAACGGATAAAGTTCTTTCCAATGGACTGCGTGGGTTCTCCTGCAAATGAGGAAATCGGAATCGGGGCGATTGCCGTATACATATAGATTTTGAACATTCTGCCATACACTGTCAGGATCATTACAAATGACAATACAGTGATCAGCAGACTGCCAAGCAGTGTAACAATCCACAACGGAATGGATTCCAGCATTCCCACGCTCTCAATCTTATCTACAATCTCCGTTGGCAGTTCCGTCACGCTTCCTGCCATACTGGAGCCACTCATTACGGTTGTCACGATTCCCTGCACAATGGAAAACAGTGCCTGCATAAGTTCCATCCCGTATGTAATTGCTCCCTGAGCAAGTGCAAACCGGATAAATGCTTTTAGCACATGTTCCGGCTTTTTCAGATCTGTAAAACTGCCACACGTTTTAATGATTCCGGCTGCGAAAAATAATACCAGTAATCCATAAGCAATGGCTGTCAGTGCATCATTAATATTTACCATAATCCGCCAGATGCCGCCGCCCTTAAAAGTTGCCGGATTTTCGGTCAGCAGAGTCCACAGTTCTGCCATCTTTTCACTCCATGTGGATAGTGCTGAGTTTAGATTCTGTACAATCCAGTTATCACTCAAAAACTCTCACCTCCTTAAACATATTTTTGAATACAGGAGTACCTTCCGGCACTCCTGCTGTTTCCTGATATATTTTTTCAAAGAGGCTTACGCCATAATCAAATCGAGGATTTCTTTGGCGAACGTAATAATTACCCCTCCGGCCAGTGTCAGAAATCCATTTGCCCTCTGGCTTGGATCATGGCTTTTTAAAGACAGACCAACCTGCACAACACCAAATCCAAGCAAAATCAAACCGATCGCACGAATCAGAGAAAAAATAAAGGTAGACAGGTTATTGATAACGGACAACGGATCTCCGGCTGCGAATGCGGTCGTTGCTCCAACCGTTACGGTCAGTACCAGTGCCATATAAAGGCTCATCCACTTTTTCTGTTTTCTCCCCATCGGCATCGGGGTTATCATTTTTTCAGTTGTATTCTTTTTTGTTCTATTTTTTTCTCCTGTGAGAAGTTTCTTCAATACACATCACTCCAATCCATCAAAAAACTGCTATTCACCAAGGATGTCCTCGGTAGACAGCAGTTCGTAATCGTCTAATCTGTTAATGTCAATCTTTAGGTCGTCGTGAGCCAGTGGTGTTTTCGCATAATCATAAGGCGATGCACCACCGTCCTCTGTGTATCTGAAATTCACATGCTTTTTTAAATCATATTTATCGTCCATGATCGGACGCTCCCCACGAATAAACAAAATCGCTTTGCGGTTATCTAAAAGCCGTATTTCATCCGGTGTTAAAAGTTCCCTTCCTGTCTGCTGATAATTCACCGAATAGCTGCCGCTACGCCCTTTTGTCTGTCCGTAGGTATTGGTATCCAATGTCTCTTTTCCCAATAATTCCGAGACATACTTATGTCCTTCTTTTTCATTTCCACCCAGATATAAAAATTCATCGCAGTTGCCGATCAGACTCTCATACGAGTCTTTAAATAAGGCTTTCATCTGTGCAATGTTCTGGATGATGATACTGCAGGAAATCCCTCTGGAACGCATGGTTGCCAGAATCTTGTCAAAATCATCCGGCAAGGCTACGTTTGGCCATTCATCCATAATGCAGTGTACCGGAATCGGAAGCCTTCCTCCGTACTTCCGATCTGCCACATAATACAGTGTCTGAAACAGATTACTGTAAATCATGCCGACCAGATAATTCATGCTGGTGTCTGCATCCGGAATACAGCAAAACAGTGCTACTTTTTTCTCCCCAATACTGTATAAGTCCAGTTCGTCCGTACAGGTCAGGTTGGCGATTTGTTTCAGATTGAACGCTGCCAGACGGACACCAACCGATATCAAAATAGACTTTGCGGTCTTTCCGGCCGCCTGCTTATAAATGGCATACTGCTTGACCGCAATACTCTCTGGGTCCCGCATTTCCAGTCTTTCAAACAAAATGTCCAATGGTGACTGGTAATCCTCATCATCTTCTTTGACCTGTGCGCTTCCAAGCATTTCCATAATCATCGGGAAGTTCTGTTCTTCCGGTGGAGCTTCATGCAGTAAATACAGCATAAGTGCCTGTAAAAGTGCAGTCTCTGACTTTTCCCAGAACGGGTCCGAGCTTTGTGCACCTTTCGGTGTCGTGTTGCGGATCAGGTTGTTAATTAGTTTCAGCACATCCTTGTCATCCCGGACATACGCAAACGGATTATAACACCAGGAAGTCTCCGGATTGATCAAATCAAAAACCCGGACTTCATATCCATTCCGTTCCAGAACACCTCCTGTTTTGCGCAGAAGTTCCGCTTTCGGATCTGTGATCACCATCGAGCAGTTGCACTGCATGATGTTCGGAATCGCATAGGTCCGGCTCTTTCCTGCCCCGGAACCTCCGACTACCAGCACATTTAAATTTCGTTTATGCTTATATCCATCCAGTCCCATGCGGAAATGCTGTGTCAGAAGCAGATTATTCGTGTACTGCTTTTCGCAGTAACGTCTGCAGATTTCGGACACGTTGCCCCATTTTGCGGAACCATGTTCCACGCCTCTTCTATAATTTCTTTTTTGGGATTCATAAATACCAATGCCTAAGAAATAGGCTGCTGTGAATATCAGAATACATTTGAACGTATACGGTGTATACGTGATAAAAAACGGCTGTTCGAGTTTTTCGCTCAGCGTTTCTAAGATTTGAATAAAATTCTTATCCGGTGTAATGGCACAAGCGGTAATCGCTGCCACCCACCAGACAAATGGCAGAAAGACAAGATACAGAACCCAGTCCTGCTTTTTTGTACTTATCTCTGCAAGTCAGATTCTCTTTTCTTGCGTGGCTTTTCTTCTGGATGTCCCTGTCCTTCTTTCTTATGAAAGGAATCCACTCCCGGTATCAGTGAGAGACTTCTGCCGTTGTCCCACTTAACACCGAGCTGGCCTGCATCATCCACATACTGCACAGTTCCTTCCAGTCCCTGCGGCATACCCGCTTCTCCATCCATCGAATTCAGACAGATTCTTGTTCCTGCCGGATACTGTTCTCTAAGTCTTGCCACTTTTTCTCTTGAATAAATGACCAATCAACCACTCCTTTCTCTACCAGAACATGTGTCTGCTAGTATTCGGTTTTGCAACCTGAATAATAACTTTATCTATTCCATCACTGTATCTTCCGGCTGCAAGATATTTACTTCTGAGTCTGTTCAGTGCCTTACGGATCTGCCTTTGTTCCCCGGCTGTAATCTGCAGTCGTTTCTGAGCGAGGTCGTATTCACTTACTTTTTTCAGAAGAGCTTTCGTTTCTTCCAAACATTCATCCTGCTCACTCTGCGCCTGTAGCTCATCATTCAGTGCCACCACGAACATATTTTTCATAATGTTATCCATCTTCAAATAGTATTTTGTCATCTGGCTGACCTCCTTTTTTTGTTACACCAACCATATCACAAGACCTCCGTAATAGCTACTCCAACCGTCCAACTTTTTCACTTTTATCGTTCCGGCTGGTTCTTTGCTTTTTTCTCTTTTCCAGATGCTTTTTCATCCTTGGTTTCCGGTGTTTTTACAGGGTCTCCGATTGCGAACTCATCGGTTACATACTCCTGTTCCTTTGCACCAAAATTCCGTTCGATATGGTTTCGGATACTATAGGAAGCCTGACGGACATCATTTAAAAAGTCTCTCAGTTCCTGTGGATCTTTCTTTCCACATTCATTTCTCTGTGCAATATACTCCAGATTGAATCCGGTAACATCCACACCATAACGTTTCGCAATCACATAGGCTGCACAATAAGCCTGTGCACTGACTTTCTGTCGGCTGTAGGTTCCGGTATGCTGGTCCAGTGCTGCACACGCCAGTTCTCTGTTCAGTGCATGGAATGTCGTTACTTCACTCATTCCGTTGCGGATATAAATGGTACGGTATCTCGGATTGTACTGGGCCTGCACTTTGTCTGGCAGATCATCCTCAATCTGCACACGTACCGACTGGTCTTTTAAGACAGTTCCTATCAGTTCTGTCAGACTTCGCTGAGGGCGTTCTTCCAATGGCTTTCCAGACATCTGACTGATGTCAAATCCTTTTCCGATCGTATACCCTCTCCGCATTTCTCCGTCTTTTTCGTATTCAGTGGAAATCATATAAGTAATGCCATGCTCCCCTGCTTTTACTGAACGGTGTTCTTCTCTCCAGCGTTCATAAGACCTTACCACCTTAAAATCTGGATGCTGTCCGTAAATCAAAAGCAGATTCGGTGTTCTCTGGGTATTACACTCTGCCATAAAGTCCAGAAAGCCTTTCAGTTTTTCTCCATCCTGAAAAACTCCCTGTGCCTGTGAATCTACTTCAGCCCATACCTCTTCTCTTTCCTGCTGTTTCTTGGCTGCATATTCTTCCTTGGTCAACTTCTGTTCTGGAACCTGCTGTTCTTCCGTTCCACCTGAAATCATATCTGTTAAATCCATATACATTACCTGCCTTTCGTTTTCATATTCTTACGTTTCTTCCGGCTCTCTCTGGCATTTTTCCGTCTGTCCGGCCTCTTACGTTTCTCTTCCTGTTCCTTGCGGATATCTCCGAGTTCTTTCCGCACAGATGGTTTTTCATTCTTTTCTTTCCAGCTAATTTCCCGATCGGAAGAAGTATTTCTGTTGCGCGAGAAAGGTTCGGATGGATTCTTTTCTTCCCCCTCCTGCGCCTGTGTAAAATTTCCTTCCGGGAAAGCCTCATCCCCGATCTGGAACATTTCTTCCGCATCGTCCAGTTCAAATTCTATCTTGCCTTCCGGCAGGACAACGGTCTCTGTCCGTACATTCTCCCCGGTTTCTTTTTCCATCTGGTTTTCTGCCTTTTCCGGTGCAGTCTCTTTTTCCACTGCTTCCGTAACCATAGAGCCTGATTCTGCTTTTACAAAATCCAGATTCATCCGGTCTAATACCCGATTCATCTTCGCTGCATCATCTGCAAATACCATGACCTCTGTCTGGTCCGGATTCACCTTATCTTTGATGACTACATATAAGATACCTCTCGCCTTGGCTTCTTTTGCAAATTCTTTTAAACGGTCACCCGGAACGGTAAAAAATTTCATCGGGCGCTGTTCCTTTAACATTCTGGTAAGTCTTGTTTTCCCTCTTGTCTTTTTCTGGTCCTTCAAGGCGGCAGCAATAAAGACTGCCACATGCTTTGCTACATTCCCGGTGATCTTCAGCGAATACTCCATCCCTTCCAGACTGTACCGTACCACCTGATCTGCCGGTTCTGCTCCGTAATTCATACTTATCTCACCTCCTGACTTTTCTGCATTCTTTCTTTATCTTCCACACGTTTTTCATTCTGGCTCTGTTCTTCCGCTTCCTGAAGTCTCGCTTCGATTTCCAAGGAATGTTTCTCAATCTGAACGGTCATACGAACTTCCTTACGGAGTCGCTTCAATTCCTCATTGATTTCGGACAATCGTTCTTCCCCAGTCTCCCTGCCCCCATTCCGATACAATCTTCTGCGTTCTTTCATAAGTTCCGCAATCTGCTTTTGCAATGGCTCTCGGTACGCGGCAAGCTGCTCTCTGGTTATGATGTCATGTTTCAGTAGAAATTCAATCTGTTCAATCCTGCGGTCCAGTTTCCGGATATCCTCTCTGACAGCGTATGGACTCCTTTTCGGTCTTTTTGGCAGTACCCCCATTTGATATAAATAGGAATAATACAGTGCCTGAATCCCGGTCAGTTTCTTTTTGGGATGAATCTGTACTGCCTTTTGATAGACTCGTTTCACCTTGGGCTGTAGTATCTGCCCACGTATTTCCTCTTCAGAATAATTTTTTCCAAGGGAACGCAGACGAATATACCGCTCCATTCCCGGAGCTTTTAAAGAAATGTATTTCCTGTTCAGTTTCCATGTATAACCCCGCTTTTCCATCTCTTTTAGGAATTGTGACCAGGAATAGCTTTCCTGTACCGATTCCCTGATATCCAGACGGATCGCACTTCTCCATGTCGGTTTCCCTTCCTGTTCCGCTTTCCACTGTACATAAGGGATTGATTTTTTCTGGTCGGATTCAATGATAGACAGACCATATTTTCTGCACAGCTCATCGGAGATCTTCCGGATCTCCGTATAATAACTCTTTGCATTACTGTGGTACTTACGCCCGTCTGCCATGCTCACAGAGTTCCAGACAATGTGGTTATGATAATGTCTGGTATTCAGATGCGTTGTGATAACGACTTCATACTGTCCCTTCAAGAGCCGGTCTGCCAGTTCCTGTCCGATGAGATGTGCCAGTTCCGGTGTCACCTCACCTTCTGCAAAACTCTGTACCAGATGGTATCCTTCCACACCGCCCATCTTATGGAATCTCTTTTTTGTTGCCACCATATCTGCATACGCATTTTCATTGGTACATCCGATGGTATCTTCGAAGACCGCCTGTTCCGTCTTTGTCCGGTTCATGGCATAATCAATGGCAGCCTCCAGAGAGTCTGCTTTCTGTGTGGTTTTTTCTTTGTCTTTCACATATTCGATGGAACGGTCCAGGCGGTGGACGGGGATAACACTTGTATAAGCCATCTGTCATTACCACTCTTCCTTTACCAGATGCCATGTCTCTTTGGTAAGCCGGAGCATTTCCTGCACACTCTGCTCACTTGCCATTCCCGAAGCATTCGCAACATGGGCAAGCTGGTTCGCATTATTGCACAGACCCGCTATCTTCCTAAGCAGTTCCGGGTGATGTTCACAAGGTTTTGCGTGTACCTGTGCTCCTAAGATCAGCGAACGCATAAACTCTTCCCGACTCAGTCCGCTTTTTTCCACCTGTTCCTCCAATTCCCTGAGTTCCCTTGCATTTAACCGCACCGGGATCACATGGTTTCGTTTTCGCATTGCATCACCGTCCCTTCTCTTTTCTCTTTCATCATATCGCCAAGCTCCTCATCGGATTTTTTCGCTGCAACCATGCAACAGGTCACTATCACTCCTATAAATCCTCCGCTCATCAATGCGATTACAATCATTACTCCATTTCTTAACATGACTTGATCCTTCCTTTCCATTTCCGTCTGTGTCCGGGGGATTGGGGTTCTCCCCAAAGTGCGTTTGGATATCCAAACGCTATGCTTGCAAAACGAGTACCGCCAGTTTCTGTAGCACCGGATTGACTCGATTCTGATTTATTTTGATTCTTTTATCTGTACCAGTCCATCAAGTGTCGTACAAATGATATGGAGTCTGTCTGCCATACTGATTTCGGTATTCATTGTTCCTGTCACTTCTTTCCCACATACGACTACCATCCGGCATCTCCGTAAAAGGATATGGGACATTCTTCCATATCCCTGCATATCTTCTGCATCAGACTCTTCCAAGAATGGTGAGAATACAAATCTCGGACAGATTGGTACATACCCAAGTTCATAGATTTTTCTGCAATATTTCTGCACTTTTACCCGGCTTTCTTCTGCTGAACAGCACACATAAGCCAGCGCCTGTTCCATACGCTCCATCTCCTTCCTGCATCCAGTTGGATGCCACTCATTTTCTCTATAAAAAACAAGATGTCCAATTGGACATCCCGGCTACTTTTCATCCTCTTTCTGCTCTGCTTCTAATGCAATTTTCACTCTGTCACTTCCCAGTTTGTAGTAGGCATCTGTTACCTCAATTCCCACTGCACGATAACCTGTCATAACCGCTGCAAGGACAGTTGTTCCTGCTCCGACAAACGGGTCCAGGATCAGCCCTCTCGGTTCACAAATCTGGATAACATCTTTCATAAGCTGCAACGGTTTCTCTGTCACATGAATCCGGTTCTGCGGATTGCCATATCGGAAGACGCCCGGCAGACAAGATACCGGACGGTTGATCGGCATCGGTCCGTTACTGCCCCACACAATATATTCAGCCTGCTGGCGGAAACGGCCTTTCTGTGGACGGGAGTTTCCCTTATCCCACACCGCTGTTCCTCGCCAGATCCATCCTGCCCACTGCAATGCATCGGTAATCGATGGATACTGACGCCAGTCAATGAACAGACAGATCGGAGCACCTTTCTTGCAGGCTTTCCGCACATCATAGAGCCATTCAGCCATCCAGTGCGTCCAAGATCTCTGGTCTTTGTTATCCCCATCGAAATCCGGAAGTGCATTGGCAGCACTCATACTGCTGTATTTCTGATTTGTAGTACGATTTCTTTCATTCTGTTTTGTTCCACCGGATGCATACGGCGGATCGGTAATAACTGCATCAAAGATTCCCGGCTGGAATGCTTTGACCAGTTTTAATGTATCTCCATGTAATATTTTCCAGTTTTCCCCTTCAGTATATTCCTCCGGGTATGTTCCCTCTTTCATAAGTTCTTCCAAACTCAGGCCATTTGTCATAGGCATCATCCTTTCTTTTCTCAGCGTTCCGGCTGATTTTTCTTCTTTGTCTTTTTATTTTCTTTGGGCGGCGGACTCAACTCAGTTTCTACATATTCGCTGATAATCAAAAGTGCTTTGTAATAGTCCCCACTTTCCAATACCCTTTTACGCATTTCTTTTGCTTCTGCTGTCTGTTTATTCTTTTTCAAAAGAGTTGAGGCATCGCCCATAATGGAAAAAATATTCCCATCATGTCCAAGGAGCTGTAACTTGGGACGTTGTTTCTCAGGCTTTGTCGGAATCTGCTCTGTTTTCTTTTCATACATTTTCGGCTGTTCCATATTAGGATGCCAAAAATGCACATTCATCGTTCCACCATCTACCTTGATATCCCTCTGTTCAAATCCTTCACCCCACCCGTCACTGTACTGCCCTGTAATGTATTCGGTGAATTCCTGTAGTTCTTCCTGACTTAAAAATTCATTTAATTCCAGTTTGGTACAGCCGTACAGGATTCCGTCTTTGTTTTCTATCGTAACAACTGCACTTTGTATCTTTTCCTGAATGGACTCACTTCCGTCAAAATACTGCATGAGATCATCTTCCCCATAGCGTTCCAGTTCTTCTCGGATGACTTCTTCATAATCGGCAAGTTCTGTTCCATCTAATGGCATTCCATATTCATCACTCTCCGACCACTCTTCTTCCCATTCGGATTCTTCTGAATAAAGATTTCCAGTCAGCTCCGTCAACAGATGTACGTGCATCGTTCCTTTTTCTTCCATTCTCTATCACCTTCTTTCTAATGGTCTGTCCCTGCATTTATTTGTCTGCTTTTTTTCTTTCGCAAGGTCTGCATAATCTGCCCCTTCTTTTTCCGGCAGATTGCAAATAATCTGATACGTTCCCTCGTAATGTTTTTTCATCTGTTCTTTCGCCCATCTCCCGGCAAAGTCATTATCGGTGCAGATTTCAATTTCTTTGATTTCCGGATGGTTCTTCAGAAACTCTTCCAGTGCATCCGGCAGCTTTTTAAAACGTTCACTCTGTATCTGTGTGTTTTCTTTCGGAGCAGCGATTCCTCCAAGGGAAAGACGATATTTATCCCTCTTTCCTTCTTCCAGTGTCATGTGGGCCAGTGCATCAATACACGCTTCATATACGACAACTCGTTTTGTTTCTCTTTCAGGTGGAATACAAAAGCTGTACTTTTTTTCACTCCCGGTCTGCTCCATCTTGAATCCTTTCCCGTTTTTTTCATAGATTCCTCGCAGGAATGCATATCTTGCTTTTCCGGATTCATCTTTTCCAACAAAAACAGCGTTATGGTACGGGACACTTTCATAAAGGATTTCATGCGAAATGCAATACGTGATCACTTCATCGCTGATTCCTCTGTGGTTTAAATAAGCCCTGATTCGTCTGCAATTACAATATCTCTCCGGCAGCTTAAAGGGTGGTTTTTCCTTTTTCGCAGACTGTGTCGGAATAAAAGACGGACTCTCTTCGCACAACAGTTTTACGGCATCTGTAAATTTCATTCCATCTACTTCAATCAGGAACCGCAGTGCGGACACGCCACCGATATCTCTGGATTTCCAATGCCATTTGCTGGACAGTTCATTGATTTTAAAACTGTCATGGTCCGTCAACTGCCATTCATTTCTGGTTCTTGTCTTTTGCAACCGCTGTGCCTGATGCGTCCGCAAATACTCATACGCAGTCATATTTTTTGCTGCCTGAATCTCTTCTTCCGTTACCCAGGGCATTACAGAATTGCATCCTGAAGATCCAGTACCTTATCCGTCCGCTCCCAAGGAAACTCCTTTCTTCCAAAATGACCAAAAACTGCCGTCTGCCGGAAAATCGGACGGTTCAGTCGAAGGGATTCCATGATCTGAACAGGTGTCACTCCAAACACCAGTGGGATTGCTGCCGCCAGACAATCATCCGCACACACTTTCCCTGTATCAAAGGTATCCACCTCAATCATAACCGGCTCTGCTACTCCGATTGCATAAGCCAGAGACACCTGACACTTGCTTGCAAACTCAGCAGCTACTATATTTTTTGCGATATACCTTGCCATATAAGCTGCCGAACGGTCTACTTTCGAACAGTCCTTTCCTGAAAATGCACCGCCGCCATGCGGAACCATACTTCCATAAGTATCCACCATCAGCTTTCTTCCGGTCAGTCCGGTATCTGCATCAAACCCTCCACACACAAATTTTCCTGACGGATTGATCAGAATCTTCGTATCCTCATCCGGCGGCAGTAATCTGAGTGCTGAGCGAAGCACTTTCTCTCTGATTTCGGCATCTAACTTCTTCAGGCTCTTTTCTGCACCATGCTGGCAGGAAACAACAACACTTTCCAGTCTCACTGGCTTTCCATCTTCATATTCTACGGTTACCTGTGCTTTTCCATCCGAAAAGATATCTTTGATATATCCGCTTCTTCTGCAAGCCGAAAGTTCACGTGTGATCCGGTGTGCCAGAACAGTCGGCATTGGCATAAGCTGCGGAGTATCATCACACGCATATCCGACCATAACACCCTGATCTCCAGCTCCCCTGCTTCTATCTCTTAATTTTGCGCCGATATTATCCCGAAATTCTTTCGACACACTCACTGCTTTCGCAATATCTGGACTCTGCTGGTGTACAAACGTATCCATTTCTATCCCATCTGTACAATATCCACACTCTTCTAAAACTTTTCGGATCACATCAAACACTGGTGGTTCATATCCGCTGGTGATTTCTCCTGCTACAAACACATTTCCTCTTGTAGCAAGGACTTCACACGCCACTCTCGAAGATGGATCGTAACGCAGACATTCATCTAAGATTGCATCTGCTATCTGATCGCATACTTTGTCTGGGTGTCCTTCTGTTACTGATTCTGCTGTATAAAAACGTCTCATCATTCTTCTCCTTATATACAGACAGGGCAGAAGCTGCTTTATGCACATCTCCTGCCCTGTCAGATTGGTTTATCCTGTAATTCTTATTTTATTTTTCTTCTGTTTCTTTTTTGTTGTCTGTCATTTTTGACTTCTTTCTGCGGTATACAGTCACTCCTGTAGCTGTTCCAGCAGATGCCAGTGCAAGCAGAACAAACGCCCATATTTTCTGGTTATCACCTGTTTTTGGTGCATTTGTTTTTTCTGTTGTTTTCTCCGGTGTTCTGGCATCTTTCATTTCTACTTTCTGGACTTCCATTGTATCTTTCAATGTAAATGTGACATCTTCCGCAATCTCGTAACCATCCGGTGCTGTGATCTCACGCAGAGTAAGTTCTTCATTGACTGGGAGTTTTTCAACGGAATGTGGTTTTCCATCTGTAATCCACTCTTCCAGAACAGTTCCGTCTTTGCGGATAATCTGAAGCTTTGCCCCTTCCAGTTCTTTTCCGGTTGTAAGGTCTGTTTTTGAAATTTCCACTTTGGAATATTCATCTTTCATCTCAACCTTTGTCACACTGCCATCTTCTTTGACTTCAAACATCACATCGCTGGCAGACACATAGCCATCTTCATAAGGAGCCAGTTCCTCATGTAAGGTATAACTTCCTTCCGGCAGTCCGTAAATGACATGTTCTTCCTTACTGCTTACCCATTCTTCCACAACATTTCCGTCTTTATCAATGACCTGCAGTTTGGCTCCTTCCAGCTCATTTCCGGTAGTTGCATCTGTTTTTGTAATGCGTGTTTCTGTCGGCTGATTCTCAACTTCTTTGTTCAGTTCAATCTTTGCAAGATTCTGATTTTCGTAAGTTGCATCTACATTCCATACTTCCTCATTTGGAAGATATCCAGCTTTTCTGACTTCCTCTTTGACATAGTATTTTCCATGTGGAAGATCACTGTCGAAAGTAAGTGTTCCCTTTGCATCCGTTGCTTTCTTTTCCAGCAAGGTATCTTTCTCTACGAGAACCTCTCCCTGATTAGAAAGAATATCTTCTGCAGCATACAGTCCAAAAATAACACCTTCCAGCTTTTCGCCTGTGACAGAATCTTTCTTTTCTACTGATACGAAAACTTTCTGTCTTTCATTTTTATAGGTAACGCCTTCATAAACAACTGCCTGTGTATCATCCTCTGCTGTCAGGGTAAATTCTTTCTGTTCTGTATTTAGGACAAAATTCTCTCCTGCTACAACTTCTTTCAGATAATACGTTCCCAGTGGCAGATTGTTGATAACTGCTGTTCCATTTTCATCTGTAGTCAGTTTGGCTACCAGGTCATCTTTCTCATATCGGACAACTGGATTTCCTGCTTCGTCCTTTGCTCCGTCCGGTGAATAGATGGTATCTTTGGCATATATTTCGAATTCAGCGCCTTCTACTCCGGTTTCTTCATATTTAAAGCCTTTATAAATACCTGTTTCTTCTTTTCCAGATACGGCATTTCTTACTTTTGAAACCAGTGCTTTTACTTTTGCCAGAACAGAATCTCCGGTTACTTCGGTAAGCTGTTCTCCCTTTTTCGTCAGGAGCAGGCTTCCTACCTGTTCATCGTTTTTCTGTTCTACCTCTACAATCGCAGCTCCTGTATCTGGATCAATCTGATGTGCAGTGTTTGAGGATACTGTAATTACAATACCACTCTGTGGATTTTCTTTATATGTTCCTTTTGTAGTCTGTTCTAATGGTGAAATAATCGTTGTTCCATCATACAGGGACTCCTCGCTTCCCTGTCTTACAAATCCTTCCGGTGCTTTCACTTCTTCGATTCGGTAGGTAGAGCACTTCAGTTCCTGCGGTGTGATCAGATATCCTTCCTCGTTTGTTTCGAATACACTGATCTTTTCTTTCTTCGGATACTGAACAACCTGTTCCACATATTTCTTATTTGTCACATCGTAAATCTTATAAGAAGCACCAGCCTTTAAAACAGTATTTCCAGTCTGTGCATCCTTCTTTACAATTTTCAGCAAAAATTCAAACGGGCGGTCATCAAATACTCTCCACTGCATTGGCTCTCTGCTGTCATTTTCCACATTTACAACAAATGGATCAATGGTTTTCAAATTCTCAGGGGTAGTACTTTCCACTACAACATAACTTCCATACGGCAGTTCCGGGCTGACTGCATATCCTTTTGTATCAGTGATCAGTTCTGGTACTGGTACGGCTGTTCCATTCTCGTAAGTAACTGCAACCTGCTCTTTGCTGAAGTCATAATTTTTGAAATCGCTTGCTGTATAGCTTTCTCCATTGGCTGGCTTCAGTTTTCCATTTTTTACCTGTGTCAGGTCGCTGATCAGATATACCTTAAATCCTGCTCCTGCAACCAGGTCTGTTTCTGTCTGCTCTCCATCTTCACTGATTTTGATTAACTGGAATGCCTGTTTCTTTACCTGCTCTTTTACCGTAAGGTCTCTTGTCACTTCGGCAACATCCTGACCTTCATAAGTTACTGATACCTCGTATTTGGTAGTATCCAGTGTATATCCTTCCGGTGGAGTGATCTCTTTTACATACATTTCTCCAAGGTATAATTCTGAAAATTCCAGTGTTCCGTCATCTCCGATGACTCCCTGTGCAATCAGGCTGTCCTGTTTATACAGAACCCCTGTTGTGCCATCCGGATGCACGATGTCCTCTTTTGCATACAGACCATACACAGCACCACGAAGAACACTGTCCCCCTGCGCTTTAAATGCAAGTGTTTCTTTATCGATCTTTGCGATTTTCACCTTTCCGGTGACTCTCTCATCTGTTGCTGTTACAGTCATTGTCTTTCCGGCAGTAACAGCCACTTTATATACTTCTGTATTCAGTTTGTATCCTGTCGGAGCAGTGATCTCTTTCACGTACACTGTTTTCAGTGCAGAATCAAAATAATCGCTGACTGCTTTTCCGTCTGTTCCGGTTGCTGACATTGTCATCAGCAGATTTTCACACTTCTTATCAGTATAAATACCATAAACTGCTCCTGACAGTGGATTCTGTGTATTGACATCTTTCTTCATAAGTTCAATGCGTGTCATATTCAGCCACTGTACACTGAAGCTTACCGGCGCTGCTGTTTCGCTTTCAAATACACCGATATCCTGCTTGGAATCTCCGGTTGTCAACACCAGTGTTCTCCATGTCTTTCCGACAGAACCATATAAGTTGCCGGAAGCATAACTGCCTGTCAGTAATAAATCTGCGGACAGATAGAATGTATCTCCACCATAAATCTGGATTTTTCCATTTGTAACACTTGTTCCTTTGGAAAGATTATGTGCTGTCACATTTTCTGGTACACTCAGTGTCACATAGTTTCTGTGATCTCCAGACAGTGTGATATTTGGTGTTTTCTGGATGTTTCCATCCCGTACTGCATTCAGCTTTGTGCTTGAAAGGCTCAGTTCACCTTTTGGCGGTTCTTCCTGTCCAAACAGATAATTGATATATGCGATAACCCCTGCATTTACAAGGTCATTATAATTACACCCTGTAAATCCGGCTTCTCCTGCATAAGCATAGCTGGCTGCAATGTGTGTATACACATACTTTTCATCTTCCGTTTTTCCAGACAGATAACTTCCTGTCAGATTTCCTGCCCCGCCATAACCATAATAAAGGACTTTCTGCAGATTTTTATTGCTGTCCAGTACCTGTGCTACATAACTTCCACTCGGTGGGGATGCTTTCTGGGACTGAAGGCAGTATGCAATTTTTCCATTGACTGTAAACAGGCAAGTAAGATAATTTCCAATATAACTTGGATAATAAATAGTTCTCCCCTTTGTCAATGTAACTGTGGAACCGCTGCTTGTAGCTCTTTCAGCCGCAGACAATACCATCACATTTCCCTCTTCGATGTCCTCTTTCAGTTCTTTGATTGCCTGTGCAGATGCATCTTCTTCGGATGTTTCAATTTCTACATCTGTGTAGTTCTGCACAGGCGAATCCGAATCATCTTCAGATTCTGTATCTGACTTCTGTTTCTCTCCACCATTTTCTTCGGAATGTGCCTGTCCTTCGGTATCCGTCAGAGTCACTTTACGGGTGATGGTATAGCTGTCACTCTTATCTTTTGGAACGACCATATAAGTGGCAATATATGTTCCTGCTTTGTCTGAATGATACTCTCCACCATTCTCATCTTTGATACTTACAAGCGTAACATCTTCTTTTTCTGCATCATAATGGATTCCTTCCATACTGGTTTCCACTGCAAATGTATCATCTGAAACTGCTTTTGTGATATCATCTGCTGTAACTGATGTATCTTTCTGGCTTGTTACCGCCTGTTCAGATGCCTGTACTTCCGTCTGCTGTTCCGAGCCTGTCTGTTCGGCCGCAAACGCATTCGCACTGCTCAAGGTACTGATGCCCATCAGGACAGCCAGTCCAAAAGCAGCAATTCTGGTCTTTAATTTTCTAACCTTCATGTGCTTTTCCTTCCTATTATAAATAGATTTTTTCAGTAAAATACCGCAGAAGATGTTTCCTCTGCGGTACGTTTTATCTTGCATATCGATTTTTTTCTTTTTTTACTTCCTGTCTGGTACGTTTTACCGCTTCCATGACAGACTCCGTTGGAATCTGGTTATCCTTACATCCTTCCAGAATTCCATCCAAATAAAATTTCGATGGCTTTGCCGGAACATCTTTGTGCGGAGCGTTCATCATATATACAAACACTTCTTTCTCCACACCATCCTGATTTTTTACCCGAATCGATTCTTTCCCATAAAAACTTGGGAATCCTTCATAAAAATCCAGACTCTTCTCACACGCTTCTGTGATTTTCCATAAGACTCCTTCGACATAGCTTCCTTTTTCCGGCAGAACCGTTGCTACCCCATTGCCCGGAGCCCTTCCCCGAAATGCCAGCCGATAATTTTCAAGCCGGACATTTTCCACAACTTCCGCAGCCGGACACCTGTACTTCATCTGCTCCAGATTCATGTTGCTGCCATAAGCGAAGTAATATCTATCTTTCATTTTTTCTCACCTCTATCTGACTCCTTCTGTCCTTTGATTTTTCTTCAGACACTCATACGTGCTTTTATCATATCTCCACGCAAGATCACCATCCAGATTTGCCAGCAGATGTTTTCGAACATTTTTATATTCGTCTCCAATTAACCCAAGTCTCAATAAAAATGTACGAAATGTAAATGCCGGGTTTTCTGATATCAGTGTCTTTTTCATCTGTGTCGATCTCTGATTGATTGCCTGTGCGGAAATGGCTAATGCCAGTGTAATATTTGCTCTCACCTTTCCTGCATGTAGTGTGCTTTCAAAACAACGCCATTCCAAAGTTCCCTTGGAAAACACAGCATGAAGATTCAGAGCATAATAACGGGTATGATCATAATGGGTATGACTTCCATCCCTGCCTCCATACCAGACATTTCTTACTCGGTCCATTGTGATTGATTTATTTGGTATTTTTCGGATTTTCTCCAATACCTCCGGTCGCACCCTCTGACAATAACTATTTGCTCTTCTCTCCTGCACTTTCAGTGCTTTGAACAGGATATCTTCCTTTGCATACATAATTGTCAGTGCATTTTTCAGACTCTGCGGTGTATGATTCGATGCATCTACATGAACATGCTGACCACAGGACTCATTTACAAAACCTCCATGCTGTCGCAGACATCGTACTACTTCCTGTAACTTTCCCATTTCATCATAGGATAATTTCGGTGATACCATTTCTGTTGAATATTCTCCACCTGCGTCTACAATTCGACCGTATACTTTCCGTTGTGTATAAATGCTCCCATCAGACATAAATTTCCACTTTTTTCCTTCCAGATCTATCACTGACCAGACTCCATAAGTAGTGCCGTCATAATATGCTTCTGTTCCAAACATTTCAGCAACAACTTCTGCAGCACGTTGTCTGGTAATCCCTGTCATTTCGATTTCTGTGCCAAAGTATTGGTCTTTTATTCCGATCATGCCTAATGGATTCCTTTCTCAGACACTTTCTGTGTGTTAAGTTCGGAGTCTGCCTTTTGTAACAATCTGCCAATTGCCTCGATAACATTGACAGTTACTCCGTTTCCAGCCTGTTTATAAAGCTGTGCGTCAGAAGTGCTGTCTATGATCTTATCAATCTGCCAGTCGTAATAACCCTGCAGTCGCAGACATTCCCTCGGAACTAACCTTCTTATTCTGCCGTGATACAAGATGCCATGACGATCGGTTGCAGTAATTGTAAACATCGGTTCTTCGGGTTCTTTCATACGTCTGCCGTTCTGACGAACATTCTCTTTTGCTGGTGTTAAGACTGCTCTTGCTCCATCCTCTGCTAATACACCAGAACATTCTCCTTTGTATTTGTGGACACCGCATTGTCTGGTATTCAGGCTTCTGCATTCTTCCGTTACCACCGGCGGAGGTGAAAGATCGACAAAGTGCAGCGTTCCCTGTTGAACACCTGTTGTCAGGGTATGTGCGATCTGGTGTCCGACTCTTCCTCTCCTGCTGTTGAGATTCGCATAACCCAGATCGATGCTGTCCCCTTCTCTTGCAAGTTTGTAGCCGAGCTTTGTATTCTCTTTGATTGGAACACCTACATCATATAATCCTGTCTTGCCGCCCATTCCACCTGCCTGTGATGTCAGGGTACAGCTTAGTCCTTTGGGACTGTAGACTCTTTTCCCCTGACTTCCTGCCCGGACTTGAACAAGAGCTGCTCCATTTGTTTCTGGTTCAGGTAATACTTTTCCGGCACATCGGAAATCAAAATATCCGACAATATACACCCGTTTTCTTGCTTGGGGGACTCCGAAATCCTTGCTGTTAAGCACTTTCCATTCGACATGGTACCCCAGTTCAGAAAGCGTACTGAGGATGGTGCAAAACGTCCGGCCTTTGTCATGCGATAACAAACCGGGAACATTTTCAAGGATAAAATACGAGGGTCTTTTAGCTTCAAGAATCCGGGCAATTTCAAAAAAGAGAGTTCCTCTTGCATCTGCAAATCCTTCTCGCTTTCCGGCGATAGAGAATGCCTGGCAAGGAAATCCTGCACAGAGTAAATCAAAATCTGGCATTCGTTCTGGTTCGATTGTTCTTGCGTCATTACAATACCACTCCCCTTCCGTATCAAACAGCAATCGGTAGTTCTTATCCGCATAAGTATCCACCTCGCAATGTCCGACACAGACAAAGTTTCCTGCCCGTCTTAAGCCTTCACGAAATCCCCCGATTCCGCTAAAGAGATCAAAAAATTGAATGGTTGCGGCTATCAACCTCCTTTTTGCTGATAAAAACAGGCGGCATGATCTCTCATACCGCCCTTCGTTATTCTGTATCAATTGGTTACCATTCTGTTGGTTCTTCTGCTTTGGATTCTTCCGGATCAGTCTCTCCTTCTGGTTCAGTTTCCTCTTCCGGTTCACTTTCCCCTTCTGGTTTGTTTTCCTCTTTCGGTTCACTTTCTCCATCCGGTTCGGCTTCCTCTTCTGGTTCACTTTCCCTTTCCGGCTCAGTTCTTTCTTCCGGTTGAGTTTCTTCTGTTCCCAATTCTCCAGTTGTCTGTTCGGATTCTTCAGGCTGCTCTTTGCTTTGCCATTCGACCTCTACCTTTTCCAGTGCTTCTTCTATAATCTGAATTAAGAAGTCTTTCTGTTTCATGTGTTTCTTTCCGATGACTACTTTTAATCTCTGGAATAATTCCTCTGATACCTGTACTGCTACTGTTCTTACTGCTCCCATGCTTATTTCTCCTTTTCCTTCCACTCTGTTGAAATGTTCTTCAATGACCTGTTGTAAAAATTTTTGTGTGCTGCTTTCTGTGAGTTCAATCTCTTCTCTTACTTTCTCATGTAAGTCCATCGGGATCTTTCCGCAGATATTTTTCATCTCTGCCATAACCTTTCTCCTTTCACTTTTGCTACACACAACATACTCCAAAGCCGCATGGAAAGCTATTCACAATACCCACCAAAGATATCGATGCATTTCTTGCCTTACCCCTAGCAGATCCAACAATGTATGTATCGTGCAATCATAGGCCTCACCCCCTTTACAAATTTTCCATTTGAGATAGAAAATCCATCATCTGATCTGGTATTTCTTCCGATGATGGTTTCGTTTTCAATTGTTCCGTAGTGCCACATATTCCTAATTCCCGAACACTTTCTTTTATCGTCTTTTGAATGACTTCTTCCATCCATTTCCGATCCTCTTTTTCCAGAATTGCCTGAACCAGATACTGGCTTTTCTGCCCTTCTGGAACACTTTGAAATTTCTCCCATGCCCTCTGGTGTTCTGGATTTTTCAGGTTCGGGCGGAACGAATATACCGGGCGTGTCATCTCGTCCACATCTGCTCTACAATCCGTTCATACCCTGTTGCGTTGGCATGGACGTCCTCTATAAAAACGGGGCGGCAAATCGCGTCCTGTGCGGTCACGTGGCGTTTTAAAATTGCGGAGCCTCCCCCCATAAATACGGTGGGTACTGCCCGGAGATCAAACCCGGATTCTGTCACCGCAGACAGTATTCTTTCTATATATTTCCGTCCGTTTTCCTGTATGATCCGTCTGGCCTCCTCTGCCATACTGCAAGATTCCCTCCGAAGCACACGCTCAATTTGAGTTTCTGTCACAGACAGTCCGGTATTTCTACGCACTTGTTCTGCTGTCTCATCAATACATCGGATTACTCCAAGTTCCAGACTTCTGCACGTTGCTGCATTCGGAACAGCATTGTCCAGCCTCATAAGGTCAACGGTCCAGCCACCAATATCAACAAGCAGAACAGACGGTTCATTCTTCAGATACTCTGGATGCAGAGCAAGCGCAGAGTATCCCTGTGGGAACAGTTTCACATCTTTTATTGTTATCTCATATAACTCACTTTCATATAAAAATCGCACTGGCTGCTCTTTCCGCAACAGATACTCCCTGAATCCCTGTTTCTCTCTTCCAAAACTTGAAAGCGGAAGTCCAACAGCCAGAATTACCTCTGTCTTTCGTTCCGCTTTCCGATGCTTGATTTCTTCTGCAATGGCTGCCAACGTCAGCAGATAATAATTATCATTTGACGTTTTATTTTTTACCAGCGTCTGTCTTCCCGTACCGCAGACATAATACTTTCCTTGATATTGCAGAACATTCTGCATGGTATACGGCTCGTAATCATACCCAATAATTCCACTTGGGAAAGACACTTGTCTTGTTTTAATGGCATAATAGCCATGATCAATTCCTATGATTATCGCAATCACATCCTTTCATTTTTTCTGTTTAACGTAAGGTCAAAAATGTTGTCACTGCTGCAACGGATCGTTGCAAAAGTGCCATTCGTGAACACTTTTCTATGTTCCAGCGTCCCAAAACCTGCGGAAAATCTGGCTTTTTTATACCACTATCGCCAGAGGAACACTACTGTTCCTTCCCAGCCGGTTATAAAAGATCCCTCTCCCGGCGGCGGTCCAGCCTGTCCGGGGGAGGGATATATCGCAAGTTTCCTTTTTGAACAATTGCCTGTCTTTTTATTTTTATGAGATGTTTTTCCTGCTTTTGTAAAATGGGAAGATACTCCGGTTCTGTCAAAAACTTCCGTATATAATTGCCCTTTTTTCCCAGCTTGTTATCATTTTTCAGCAGTTCTATTTCTACCATGTAATGGGTATCTGGATGAAATCTCTTCTCACACAAAATGCTGTCCCCTTTTATATAATCAGATTTAGCCGATTCTCTTGCTGCCGCCAAGAGTTCATAAATACTTACTTCCACCTCTTATCACCTCCCAAAAGACCAGAAAAAAGCAGACCTCTTAATCGAAGTCTGCTCCTGTCGGATATGGTAATCCTCTTTCTTCATATTTTTTATCGATATAATTTCGAATCCATTCCCTGTATTCTTCCGTTAATGCCAGTTCCTGAAATTCTAACAACCACTTTTCCCCTTTTGCTTCGTCATCAAGCCATCGATCTTCTATGCACTCCGGCTCATCTAACATTTTCATCATCGCTTCAAATGGCTCTTTTACATCATCACCAAATTCTTTCCATAAGGCGATTCCATAGTTCTCCAGTTCAAAAAATTCTGTCAGATATGTCAATCGTTCCATATCCCCCAATGTCATTCTTTTTTCACCTGACAATAATGCTCGATCTCTTTTGCCACATAGATTTAAAAATTTTCTCTTTTCCATCTCCACATCCATTATACTTTTACCTCTTCCTGTTAAAAATAATTCCTTATTACGAAACATTATAAAATTTAAATTCTTTAGAATCAATATATATGTTTCTGTATTACGAAACTTTTTATTTTATAAGGGGAGTTCATCATTATGCAAAAGATTAGACCAGATATGGATATTGGTAAAAATATCCAAGCAATTCGATATAAAAACAATATGACTCAAGACCAAGTAGTTGCAAAATTAAATCTTATGGGTATCTCCATCACCAAAAGTACCTATGCCAAACTGGAAACAAATCGCATGAACATTAAGGCATCTGAATTAGTTGCACTTGCAAAACTCTTTCATACCGATATCAATGCTTTCTTTTCCGGCTTGCTATAGTTCGACATTCCCCGACTCCCTGTGTATATAATAGCATATTAAAAATAAGAACCAGTCTATATTCTTATCGGATATAAACCAGTTCTTTTTTCTTATCAAATAATATAAAAGTGACAGGGAATTCAGATTCTTATCTTCTGTCACTCATGTAATTATTATTCTATTTTAAATTTAATGAATTTACCCATTCTTGAATTTCTTTTTCAATGTTATTTTCTATATAAACGTCATACACATTTTTCCACATTATCTGTGTATACTGTTATTTTCAACCCCATAATTATAACTTGGTACACGCTATACACTACTATAAACTGTACTCCATTTTAGGGAAGCCTAATATAATCTCATCGTACTTTTCAACCTGAGCATCTGGATTAGATATTTCCGGTCTGAACTTTTTGTCACTCATCTCCACACTGCTTCTGGATTTTTTATCCATCCAATTTAAATCTGCCTTTGAATATGGTTGTTTTGGCATGATTTCTTATAAATCAGCTTCTGCTACTTGCGCAATTATTTCTGCTATTTTCCTAGTTGTTCCACTGGCACTAAAATATGCCACTAATTTTTTACCCATAGGTATTTTTCCTAACCTCGTTCCAATAAAAAATGTGTAAAGTATGTTACATTCATACCTTACACATTTATTATATTCCTCATGATTCAATCATGTCTAATACCTATATTAAAATGCTTTTTATGCCTTAAAAGCATTAATTTCTTCTATGAATTTATTCATTGCCAATGAATATGGAATATTCCTTCTCCATGCGATTACCGTACTTGCTGTTATTTCAGGATACAACCTTCTCTGAATAAGCAAATCCTCTCTCCAATATTTTGCAGCACCTTCAATCGAAACTGGATATCCCAGTCCATGAATCGCCATAACCCCCGCATTTGTTCCAAAATTACTGATAAAAGATACATGGAGTTTATTGAAATCCTTACCAAACCAATTTACGAACTCGCTCTGCACATTCTGTCTCCGTGGAAGAATGAGTGGTTTATCCAGAAGATCCTCTTTTGTAATATATTCTTTTTCCGCCAGCTATCCGGCACTTTCCGCGAGGTCGTCGATCTGTTTTTGAAGAACACCTGGCTGCCAGATAGCACCTTCATTCGAATCGTGCAGGTTGTAGTCCGTTATCACATCGGCCCGAATCTCGTTATTATTCAGTTCTTCCAGATCCTCCTGCGTACAAGGACCCGTCGCCGCTATCGCAAGAGCATTCAAAAGCTCCTCGTCACTGATAATTATGGCAAGATCCGCAACTTGAGCATAGGTGAAGGAAAGCTGTGCCTTCTCTGCCTTGCGAAGAAGGCGGCAGGCAAGAGCCGCATCTATGCATTGACAGCAATCTACAATCTCGGCCGTATCCGCATTTTGTAGGTCGGATATCTGTAAAAGTCTGGAAGAGACGGTGCTATCCGACCAGCCGAGATAACCGTCATATAACTGTTTCCAAGTCATCATAAGCTTTCCGTCAGGCTCACCATCATTTCGCCGCCGATGTTCGTGATGGTAAACGTATCATTCATCATAAGCATTTCCCTCTCAATTTGGTACTTGAACGGGAACATGTAGTTCATTTCGCGCAAATCCTGAAGAGTAAAGTTTCCCTTGTCTTCAACGGTCATACCGGCACTTGCCAGAAGTGCATTTACTTTATCGTCTCGCACTTCATGCTTTACAATAGTGTATCGGCCCGGCTTTACAGCTTTCAAAGCACCCATCGCTTTCATTGTTGCAATGATCTTGTCGATGGAGTGGAACAGAGTAGCGCGCTCACCCCATTCATCAAAGATCTTCTGTTTTAGTTGCCGGAGCGTAAACTCCTCTTCAAATTCGGAGAGCTTACCGACGATCCTCGACACATCTACAAATATCGGGTATGTGACGAGAATGATACACCAGTGGGCCGCAAGCGAATTATCAGAATCGTTTTCGATAAGAACCCGTGCCTGTGTTCGCAGAGATTCCGTCTCCGGATTCTCGTAATACCATAAGTTCATCAGAATCTCTCTGGTTTTACGCAGGTTTGTAGGACTCTTTATTTCAAAGCTGAGGTATTCATTCAACTTGTCCCTATATCCTTGTTCCGGCAGATTCTCGGATAACAGCTCGACGGCCTTGTTAAGCCATGTCATCTTCAAATTTCTCGAAAGTCCGACCATCTTACCCATTGTTATCCACCGCCTTTATTTTAATAAATGGCACGATCACCTCGTCCACTGTTATGCCTCCGTGTGTCATCACCTTGTCACCTTTTGCATCAAAGGATTTCCCAATATTGCAGATCAAGTAATCGTACTGCTTGTCGAGAAAGTACTTCGGATACTCGATCATGTCATATTGTTCCTTCATTTTTTCTTTATCAGCAAACTTCTCCAGAACCAGCATGCGATGGCTCTTTGTTTCTGTTTCAACACCAAGCTTCATCAGTTTTCCCTGACCGATGCATGGAGTATTACCGTGATCAGCCGAAATATAGACATCAAAGCCCTTACTGAATAGATTTCGCACAAGCGTCGCGAGCTTACCCATACTAGACAGGTATTCCACATCACGATACATGCCGGATCGTCCCTGCTGCTGTCCATGAACCATATCATCTATGTCATTAATGATGACGCAACCACAACGAATCGTCGGTCCAAAGTCGGCATCGTATCCTCGATGATATTCAACTTGCTCTTTGCGCAGGCCAAAGCTCATCGCACAATCGGTGAATTCCTTACCTTCCTTGCTGGTACTCCACGGGCTCAAAAGCTGCCGTGGATATTTGCCGGAAACAAGGCTCTGCCGAGAAAGCGATGTGATTGTCGGAATCATGGCAAAAGCCGCAGATTGTTCGTACTTTATGTCTCCGAAGCTTTGCGACAATATTGTCCAGTCAAATTCCGACATTCCATCCATGACGATAATCACGAATTTATCGCTGTGATTATGCATGTAATCCATCGCGCCCTTGACGAGCACGGGCGTTTTCCGATCTGAGATAATCTTTCCTGAAAGCTTGCCAAAGCTCTCAAGTATAAATTTCAAGAATGGTTCCTGTACGAACTCAGCATTCGTGTCAATCTCATAAGCTGCGCAGAAGACATCAATTTCAGATTTTGCCTCTGCTACCTTGATCCAATCCTTATAGTTCTGCGCCTTTTCTGCCAGAACAGAAACATCTTTGATGCGCTGGTTCACATATTCGCGAACATTGTCTTTGCCGTAGACGACATCATCTATGAAGTCTTTCGTCTTATCGTACGTTCGGCAATCGTCGTAGAGGTTTTTATACGCCATACAGAGAAGGTCGAAATTCAGATCAGTTTTTTCCCGAATGCACTGCGTCTGCAAGCGAGGGAAGAGATTCATCAGTGAAATACGAAATCTGTAAGAACCACAAATCTTCAGAACATCATATGGTATGTAGACCTTTGGCCCTGCGAGAATCAAGTACTTATCCTGGCCGTTTTTAAACTTGTCTTCACACTCAATTCTGAAGCTCAGATCATCTTTGTAGTGAAAGATCTGAAAACCTCTGTGCTCAAACTCATCTGCATAGTGCGTCTTTTCTTCGAGGCCGTCTTCATCGATGAGAAGCATGCGTGAAGTGTTGGAAGCGTAGGTTTTTTCATATACATATTGTCCGAACATCATCACGCCTCCAATCTGACAAGTAGGCACAGCCTGAATTCCGGATAAACTTCTTGTCCTTTTCTATACCGCTCCTCTACAGTTTCTTTTTCTTTTTCCAGTCGCTGCAGCCGGGATTTTCTGATGTTATCTATGCCCACATGCTCTGTCGCTTCTGTCCGCAGTTTCAGGGCATACATGTATTTGTCGTAGCTTTCCTTATTTCTTTTTAGCTGCTGATCCTTTAATTTAAGAAACGAATCATACGCAAATTCTGTGCTCAGCTTTTCGAGTTGCTGATACTCGTCTCCAGTTAAGTTCGGTACGGAATGGACAGAAAGTCGTGACGTTCCGTCGAGGAATACGTCCATAATCCGCTGCCCAGCCATTGGTCGCAGCACAAAGTCTTTATTGACAAATATGGGCAGTATTCTCTGGTCCATTTCTTCATCGGTTACAGACAGATTCCAGAGCATGAAGTAACCTTCCTCGTTTGGAAAATCCTGAATCGAAACCGACAATATCGGAGAGAATCGATCTTGGATCACGTCTGTATTGAGATGCCGCGTAATGCTCTCGTCATTGATGCTGATATCCATAATGAGCCGCGGATCCAATCCCTGCCAAGCATCATAATAGGTGAGCATCTGGCGCAGAGCGGAATCAACATCAAAGTTCAATTCCTTCCCGACGAGCTTCGTCAGGTCTTTGTCTTCATGAAGCAGGTTCTTGTATTTCTGCGCGTTTTTCAGCTCCTGCCGCAGCTCAGATTCTACCGGATACAGATTCTCATCGGATTTTCTATGCGGCCTGCTGATCGAACGCATATAGACATCGGTAAAATCAACTTCCGCGACTTCGCTATCGAGGACATCGGAATACTTATCGACACCCATTTCTTTGAGGATCACAGAGAGCTTTTCTTCCAGCACCTCCCGTACACGATTTTCAATCGTGTCTGTGACGATAAAATTAAAAATCTGCACATCTCGTGTTTGTCCGATACGATCTACACGACCGCAGCGCTGCTCAATCTTCATCGGATTCCACGGCAAATCATAGTTGATGATGATATTCGAAAACTGCAGGTTCAGGCCTTCGCCACCAGCGTCAGTAGAAATAAAGATGTTTGTGTTGTCCCTAAATTTCCGGAGCGCCTCATTACGCTCTTCAATGCTCATCCGGCCATTCAGGACTGTCGCTGTATATCCCACAGAAGTCAGCAGCCGCTGGAGATATTCCTGCGTAGCCACAAATTCCGTAAAGATGATGATTTTCTGATTCCTGTCTGAGTTCAGGAGGGCGTCTATCGTGTTCTCCAGCGTTTCGACTTTAACATCCGGGTGCTGGAACTCCGCCTGCTTTGCGACAGCGATGATATTCTCCAACTCGCTGATTTCTTCTTCCATGTCAAGAGACATTGCCTGAAGGGCATCCTCAACGCTGTCCTCAATATCCAGCTCGGCAAGATCCTCCTTGGTAAAAGAACCCAGTTTGGTATTCTTGGTTTTCAAGATTTCGAGCCGTCTTTCAAGGCTCTGCCGGATTGCCGCTGTGCTACTTGTCACCATGCGCTGCATGATGATTAGCAGGAAAATCATGCACATGTTTTTTTTGCGGTTCCGGAGTGCCTTGTTATAGGTCTTCGAAACGTAGGACTTGACCATCTCATAGAGCTGTCTTTGATAGGTATGCCGTTCGTCCCAGGTAAGCTCGACCAGATGTGTGACACGGTTCTTAAACAGCAGATTTCCGTTATTGTCTATAGCCTCGCGCTTCTCTGTACGGATCAGGAACGGAGCAACCTGTTCCTTGACTACGGATTTTGCGTTCGGAAAGGCATCCTCGTCAAGCAGGCGGACCAGTCGTAGGAAAGGTTCGGTCTTACCGTTGTGCGGCGTGGCTGTCAGAAGAAGCAGGTATGGACTTACCTGTGAAAGCAGATAACCGAGCTTATATCGGGCCACTTCACCAGAAGAACCGGCAACACGATGCGCCTCATCGATGATGATCAGGTCCCAGCCGCTGTTAATGATGGAATAAATGCGCTCCTGGTTATATTGCTCGACGCGCTCCTCTGTCCACCCGGCATGTTTTTCGAGAGGCTTGATGGAATCCATCGGCGAGATGACTTGATCGTACTGCCCATAGACATCATCGCTGTCCGTAAGTCTGCGAATCGTATCGTAGTCCGACGGCAGAATCACCTGAAACTTCTCGTGGAATTTCTCCTGCATTTCCGCAGACCACTGCGTTACAAGGCCGGTCGGGCAAACCACAAGCGTCCGCCTGACCAGTCCTCTTGCTTTCAGTTCCTTGATGACCATGCCAGCCTCGATCGTTTTCCCGAGGCCGACCTCATCCGCCAGAATATAGCGAATGTTGTTCGTGGACATCACGCGATTCAGAACATGTAGCTGATGAGGCAGCGGGATGACACCACTGTCAAGAGAAGTCAGGAGTCCTCCTGCGGTTTCGTTTTTAATCTTTGACAGCAACGTAACATAGCGCAGATAATTCTCGTCGTAAGTATTCGAGCCAGACGAATCGCTCAAGCTGTCCGCCATTACCTTATAGACAGTTCCATTCGACGGATCGAAGACGCGATAGGACACGTATCCCCACACTTCGATCCGTTCAAGAACCTGTACTCTTTTTACCGTATTCCTGTCAAAGGCGAATTCACCTGCCTTCAGCATGCATTGCCACCTCCAAAAATGTGCAGATCAAAGCCTTACTGCACGCGGCTCAAACTAATGTCATAATACATCAGCAGCTTGTCGTCTTCCTGAATGGTCTTCTTCGGCAGTCGCTCGGCCATATCAACGATGGCCTGATAGTTCTTATCCTTCCAGAGCCTTGAAAAACCCGCCCGGATTGCTTCGGAGCGGAACAGCTTCAGTTTGCCTTTGCTGTTCATATAGCTCTCGAATTCCTTCCAGAGGTTCTTCTCGCGGAGCTTGGCGACGTCTCCTTCCTTCGTGCGATCTGGAATATACCAGCGGCCTTTGTCGTCCTGAATGAAGTTCTCGTCAAGCATGACAGACAGCTCCGGCATATCTTCATAGCGGTCGACGGACTTCACTTCCTGCATGAACTTCGGTTGAAGCTCCGCGTACGTCTGCGGCGTATCGAGCTGCTGATAAAGCCATACAATAGCGGACTTCTCGTTTGAAACGAACAGTTCGAACTGGATCGGCTCGACGTCCATCTTGATGCGGGCCGTGTCGTACTCGTTCACCTGATCCGGCAGGAAATACATGCCATCGCGCTTCAGGAACTTCTCGTCCAGTCCCTTATAGAAATCCGTCGCATCAATCGGAACCGGAATACCGTTCATGATGTGGTATGCAACCATACGATCAAAAAGCAGGTACGCCTGACGCTCTGCAATAATGTCGATTTTGCCATCGTGGTCGGAATCCACAACGACAGGAAGATTAGCAAGATGCTGGCGGACGAAGGACCATGCGGTTTCTTCGGTACCAGCTTTTTGAACAAACTCCTCTTTAAATTCTTCCTTCGGTTTATAGGCGGAAATTGCTAAGTCTTGTTTTACAGCGCCAAGTGCAGTCTGCTGATTATAACTTCCTTGTCCTTTATCAAGAGTTTTAACATATGAAACTATGAATCCCGAACTTTGTATTGCTTCATTTATAGCCATCCAAACGCTATTTTTACTGTTATGGAATTCTACCGTTATCCATCTACCTGGTTTTAGGCAACGATAGAATTCTTTAAAACATTGTTTAAATAGTTCTTGATATTCATGGACTCCTTTTTTCTGAATTGTGTTTATTATTGCTTCATCCTTGTTGTTGGTCTTAACTTTCAACCAGGCTTCCCAGATAAAGCTTAATTCTGAATACATTAAGTTATCCCCGAATGGAGGATCTACAAAAATGTAGTCAATCGAATTATCCGGAATTAACCTCAAATCAGTCGATGAGCCGGTACTTATTGCATAGTTATCATTTGACTTTTTAAAAGAAAAAACAGGAGCTATACCTTTTATTTTACCCCTAATCAGGGTGATGATATTTCTTTCAGCAAGCATGCTCGGAATAAACAAAGCATTAGGCATTGCTCCAGCTAGGTTGATCTTTCCGTTTTTCAACCCAATATTGTGTAATTTTGATGCTGTCTTTATAAGAACAGATGTTATGCAAAACCAAATCTGATTTCTGTAATCTGTCTTTTGAGCTTCCTCCCATAATACAGATAGGATGTACAAGTTTCTATTCGTATAAAAAAGGTTTACATTAGTTATTCCAAGATTAATGGGGTCAGCAGTTTTAACTCCACGAGGCACTTGGTCAGTTGGATACCAATAATCTTTTGTAGAAGAAGTGAATTTTTTCACCTTTTCCAATAACTCTAAGTCATGATCATCCGGCCTCTTATTGTATTTCTTTCCTCCAACGGTATAGTTGATTAATACAGGAACTTGCTTGGCAAAAGAAGAGGTTTTATCTAAAGACTGGTTATAATAAAATTCTTTGGCTCTCTCACATTTGCTCTTCTTGATTTGTGCATGACAATGTGGACAATGTTGTTCTTTCCGCATATTGCCCTTTTCATCAACAGCGACATCCCAATATACAAACTCTTCACCGCAGCTTGGGCAAATGAACACATCTGACCAAATGGTATAATTAATAATTCCTTTTGTATTACGAAGAAAACCATCTGCCTTTTCAGGCACGGTAGTATACATCCATTCGATTTTTTGATTGACTCTATCAAGAACACTATTCACCACCTCGACGAACTTAACTGCATCTATATCAGCGTTGTAATTGGAGGCTATAAATGTGGCCGCAGGAGAAAGATCATTGAGTATTACCTTGCGGGCGCCCCATTTTGGTGTATACGACAAAGTCTTCAGCTTTGATTCTATTTCTTTATCCGGGGTCGCACATGATTGCGCAGCCACTCCGGTCATCCCGGTTCCACAAAAGCCATCAAGTACTATATCTCCTGGCTTTGTGTAATGAAGAATATATTGCATTATTGCTTTGTGTGGCACTTTTGTATGGTACGTATGTGCCATATAGATAGGGTCAGTTTTTCCCTCACTCACATCCGCAGCAAATGGCTCACATTGATAATCATCCGTCTCCTTGTCGTAAGGAGTCCCGTTCTCCGCGATGAATTCCTTAATAAACGGATTTGGGCAGGCTGTGTAATAAGGCGCATCAGAGAGCGCAATAATGTCCTCGTCCGTACCGATCGGGAAGCCTTCTATATCACGGACCTTATCGAGGTCCTCCTTGGTCAGTTTTCTCTTCTCCATAGTTTTAATTCTCCTTACGCTTTACGACGATACGCAGCTTGCTTTCGTCCTTGCCTTTTGTGTAGGAAGCGACGATGTCATTCAGTTTCTTGCAAAAGTTATCTTCACTGAGCGGCTGCAGCTGTTCGAGCTTTTCCACCAGCGTTTCCGCGTCGATGACCACGGGCTCGAATCCTTTCAGAAGCGCGGTGATGCTCTCAACGAAGAAATCATCCACTCGTTTCGGTAGTTCCTTGATAGAGACGAAGTCGTCGATGACTTTCTGTTGGTCGTCATTCAGGTACTGCTTCTGTGCGAGCACGAGCGGATCAGTGACGGTCTCCAACAGCTTCTTCGTCCATTCCTGCGTCAGCTCATCAATGCCATCATCGATCTGATCCAGCAGACCGTGAACATTCCTATCGTGATTACTCATGTCAAAGTGGCAGTGCGGGCAAATTGGATTCTTTTTCAGTTCATTCGGTGTCAGCTCATAGCAGACCTTGATGTTCGCCATTGAGGTTTCGAGGTCGGTCAACTTTGCGCCGGGCAGGATTGTGATGCTATGCAGTTTCAGGAGATTCTTGAGCGCAAGACTCTCCTGAATCTTACCTTTTCGCTGCGCATCCTCAATGCCAAGGCGTTTCTTCGAATGCGAATCGTAATAGAGATTGATGTACTTCTCCTGAACCAGTTCCAGAGCATCTTTCACGGCACGGGCTGCGTCCGTTCCACTGGCGCCCTCTGCAATGTTGTCTCTGGCTGTACGGAAAGCTGCACGCGCGTCCTCGATGGAAACTTTCAGTGCGTCAATATCGAAATTCTGGACACTTGCAATGTAGCTAACGAGATCTCCGCATTCGCTCTTGAAATCGAGATACTCCGGAATACGACGCAATGTCCAGATTTGCTTTTCAATTTCCTGAATCTCATCCATTGTGTGTCGGAAATTATTCAGCTTCGCGAATGTGTTAAACTTCGCTGAGTAGTTGCTGAATTCCTCCTTGACCTTGTCGCAGGCGCTCTGCATCCTCGACTTCATCTGCGAATCCGCGAGCGGCTCTCCCCACAGCTCGAAGCCGCCAGAAAGTTTTCTCGTTCCGAGAACTGCATCATTGCAGAGATTCTGTGCCGCCTGAATAAGTTGCTTGACACCATTATCTCTGTCCTTCGGAAGATCCAGGAGTGCAGGATTGAGGCCAAGCACCTCGAACATCTTCTTAAGTTCAGCAAGAGCCATCTTCGCCGGGCGGGAGATATACTTGAACTTATAGAGATCAAACGCATTTATGCTCGGAATCTCGTCCAGATTAGATGCCGTGATTGTCTTGCCATTGTTAAGTGTAATAACTGCGTATCCCGCGTAGACAAGCGACAGGAAGATGATCGGTGTAAACAAGAAGCTGATCTTAAATTGCTTGTCGATATACGCACCCATGAACTGCTCTTCAAACAGGTCTGTATAGTTCAGCACGCCATGTGGCGACAGCTCCTGCAGGCGATCGATATAGTATCTAGCATACTTCGAATTTTCAGGTTTGATCTTGTCATCCTCGAGCACACCAAAGCTCTCAAGCATCATCCGTGCTTGCTGCGTCTTCCGACCTGCAAAATAGTCAAAGGAATCCCGTGCCAGCCCCGCCATGTTCTTGCGGGTGACTTTGGTCTTCATAACCGGGAAATCCTTATATTTGTTATTGAAGTACTCGTCAAGGCAGATCGAAGCCGCAAGGTCGATCGTGTCCTTGAATGTCAAATCTGGTCTGTACTTACCCTTGAGGACTTCGATCAGCTGCCGCATCTGAGCTTTGTAGGTCACGTTGAAGCAGGTGTTCTTGTTATCGCTCAGATATTTTACGAGCTGGCGGTTGAACATTTTCGCCTTGTTCAGATAGGCTTCCTTATCCTTGCCCTCGCTGATTTCAGCCAGCTGATTTGCAGCAGCATAAAGTTCAAGATTCTTCTTGAACTCATCCGCAGAGCGAAAGAAGAAGTATACCTCGTCCGGGAGATTAGCAATATCCACATTAACGTTGTCATAAGGCGGCATGATGTGAATATAGAAGTCGCGCTCCGGCTGGGCAGTGCTGCGCTCTCCCGGAAGTCCCATAAAGAGATAGCCTTCCCGGAAGATATTGTGGCTGTTCCAGTTCAGGTCGTATTCGTAAATCTTAAAGTTCGTGACGTATTCCTTCGCGTCCCATTCGAGGCAGTTGTAGACGACCGTATAGAAGTAGCGGTTCAGTTCTGCCGGAGCTAGGAGCGATGCCTTCTGGTTGATCTTCTCGTCGTAGTCGACGATTTTGTCGACATCGATGTAGTACTGATTGTTGGCATCGTTGTGGATGATGAACTGTCCAGAAACCGTTGTCATAATGTCCTTGAGCGTGGTGTTAACAACGCCAAGGAGAAAGTCTGCGTCGTTTTCCGGCATAGAGTCCAGATAAAGGCAGAGGTCATCTTTAAGGTTTTCTGCCGTCAGTCCGAACTGCACATCGAGGCCGTTTGTCGTCAGCCTGTGCACGCTAAGTGCATAAATGATCTGAATCGCCAATGGCTTATAGACCTTGTGCGGGAAGGAGCGATTGATGATCTCCTCCAACTGTGTGCTGGCATTAACGACCTTGCTGATTGTAACGTCGCTCTTCAGAAGCCCATTTCCCTTGATGGCGGGCCAATAGGTATCGAAGGAATAGATTCCAGGTGCATCTTCTGGTACGTCTTTGTCAAAGATATCACGAATGACTCTGGAGATATTTTTCAAGATATGGCGGTTCTCCACAAGATAGACTTTATTGAATACATCAATATAAGCCGGGTGAATCGGAAACAAATCCACAAATTCATCCATGCGGGTAGACATGCCACTGTAAAGGCTGGAGAACTTCTCGAGGTGATTCCGGATCAGAGCCTTCTGTTCCGGATTCTTCTTCAGGATCCTTTCTGAAACAACGTACTCCGTATCTTCCTTTGTAATCTCCATCTGTGTAAAACGATCGCTGACGTGTTTCAGCGTTTCGGAGACGAAGCTGAATTTTGGATTGTCGAAGATTTTCTCTTGAATGCCAAGAATGATACGGAGATTGCTCTTTGAGCACATTTCTCCAAAAGCACGCAACACTTCCAGGTCAAGAACCAGCTGGCGCTCGTCTCTGGATGTAAGGTAGGCCAGGAACTCGTCTACGACGATCAGATATCCCTTGTCCGGGTATTTGGAATTGAAGGATTCCATCATCTGACGGATGACTTTCTTGTTGTCGCGGACCGTCGAATAGTCTGGTTTCTTGAAGTCAATGCCACGACGCTGGAAATCTTCTTCAATGTAGTCAAAGAGAATATCGTAGAGCGACATGGTCACTCCACCAATTTCCAACCGTAGAATCTCGAATTTGCCCGCAACAGGCTCCATGCGCTTTGCAAAGTTCTGGTTCTGTAAATATTGGAGATTGCCTGCGTCATTAGCCACAGCAGAAATCACACTCATCAGGTGAGATTTACCGGTACCATAGTTACCTACGATGAAAACGCCTTTGTTGTCGACTACCTCGTCCACCTGGAGCTGGTCGATAACAGGAACCTGCAGACTTTCCGCCATGCTGTCCGACATGACATAGGTCTGCACGAGTTCCTTGACTCCGCTTTGTGTTTTTGCGCCCTCAACAAGCTGTATCGTCGATTCGATTGGCTTGAAGCTTATTAGATCTGAATACTTCATTTAGCGTTTCCTCCTTAAATGACACAGGTGATGTCATGGTTCTTTACTTCATATATTTTATAGTCCGGATACCCTTGTTCGCTGTAATAAAGTGTTCCGTTTTCATATCGCCCCGGCCAGATTACGCTGTACGGTTTGCTTTTCCGGGCCTCGGTGAGAATCTTCAAGACGTCGACCTGATAGGCTGGATTGAACATCACATCGATATCCTTGATGACCACGTTGTCCGGATACTGTGCGAGTACGCTTTGAAAACACGAGGCAAGCCTCATCGTCCTGCTACGCGGTGATACATCCTGCAGTTTTTCCGAGAGAGGTTTGCTGACTGAAACCGGCTGTGAAGAAAGCTCTCTCATTCGTGACCAGTAAACAAGCAATCGGGAATGATCAAAAATGGTGTCCTTTTGCCTTTGGAAATTTCCGTATTTAATAATCTCTCCCATTTCATTCTGCCTTTCTCATTTTGCCTCTTCACTCGTCATTTCCATTATGTCGCTGACATCACAATCCAAGGCAATACATATCTTTTCTATGATCTCTGTATTCACATTTTCATTCTTTCCAAGTTTGGTTATTGACGCCGAACTGATACCGGCAACCTTCTGTAAGTCCTTCTTTTTCATATCGCGATCTATCAGTAGTTTCCACAATTTTTTATAGCTAATGGCCATGACGCTTACCTCGCTTTCCGCCAAAATCAGACTTGTAAACTTATTATACAAATTATTAGACGCATAATCAAGATTAAATCGAGTGTTCACATGAAATTTTCCACCGAATTCTTGATTTACACACAAGCTTTTGATATACTGTATTTAGTTTATCTTTCTTAGCCGTGCAGAACACTTAGGAGGTGGTCCTATGATCTTTATCAGTGGCATTCATGCGGTCGGCAAAGGCTACTTCTGTGGCCTTGTAAAAAAGGAACTGGGTATCGAGGCGTATTCGGCAAGTGATCTGATTGCCAAGGCACGTAATGCCGGTTTCAGTAGTGACAAACTGGTCACCGACATAAAGGAAAACCAGCAGTATCTACTCGTCGCCGTGCAAGAGCTACGCGAAAGCGGTACCGATTTCATTCTTGACGGGCACTTCTGCCTCATCAACAAGAGCACTGGCGAACCGGAACGGATCTCGCTTGAGACGTTCACCACGCTCAAGCCAGAAGCCATCGTATTATTAACTGAGAAGCCAGAGGTCATCGTCGAACGCCGCAAGAAACGCGACGGAATCGATGAGACACCTGAGTATATAGAACAGTTCCAAAACATGGAAAAACAATACGCCAAGGAGGTCGCCGAGTTACTGAATGCGAAGCTGTTCATCTCGACCGGCGCAGCTGATCTCGAGTCGGCGATTGACTTCCTTAGATCCCTATAAGGAGGAAATCATATGGCAGGTAAATTCATTCACAAACGATTCTCGGACATCAATATTAACGATCCGTTTTTCGATTCCTTAAAACGAGATTATCCCGGAAGTGCAACCAGTACTGAATTCACAAAGTGGTTTGCCAAGAAGGCAGCAGAAGGAAAAGAGGCCCTCGTCTTTGAGGATGAAGAGGGTGTCGGTGCTTTCGTTAATCTAAAGCCCGGTGAAGCTGAGGAGATCAAACTTTCTAATGGGCGTGTACTTCCATACGATTCGCGTCTTAAAATCACAACCATTAAAATTGATGAACGGTTTCAACATCAAAGAATCGGTGAAGGTGCCCTTGGATTAACTTTGTGGGACTGGAGAGATCAAGGTGTTAATGAGATCTACGTGACTGTCTTTGAAAAACATGCCAGTCTGATCTTCCTGCTTGAAAAGTATGGATTCAACTATGTCGGTGACAATCTCAACGGTGAACGCGTCTATATCAAAGACCGACGGAATTTGGATTTCAGTGATCCTTGCAAAGCGTTTCCTTTCATCGACAGAAGAATGGATCATGCTGGATGCTTAGCTATTAACATGGAGTATCACGATACCATGTTTGCCTATTCTGAACTGGCAAACACGCTCCAAGAACATGTCGATATCAATGTTGCGAACGGCCTTAAAAAAGTCTACATCGGTAGCCCGTACAATCTTGCCTTCAAAGCTGGTGACCCTGTCCTGATTTATCGCAAATATACCGGCGACGATGGCAGGCCCGGATATAAGTCAGTTATTACGTCATACTGCATCGCAACTCGTGTGGAAAGAATAAAAACGCAAGGCCAGTTCTTGCATTCTTTCGATGAGTTTCTTCATTTCGTCGGAAATAAATCTGTCTATTCTGAGTTTGAACTCAAGAATCAATACGACAACGAAAAGAATCTTACGGTAATAGAACTTCTTTACTGCGGATATTTTGGCGCAGGTAATAATGTCAATTGGAGATGGCTTAAAGATAATGGTCTTTGGCCGGGAACCCATCCTATGAATTTACGATACACAAGAAGTCAATTCGAGAAAATTCTACGGGAGGGAAATCTTGATGTCGACAATGTTATTATCGATTAAGCCAGAATACGCTAAGGTCATTCTTGATGGACAAAAGGAATACGAATTCCGAAAACGCCGATGTAAAACCGGCGTCAATAAAATAGTTTTCTACTCCACGGCTCCCGAAAGCAAGGTCGTGGGCGAGGCCGAGATTGAGGTCATTATAGAAGGAAGCCCTTCTAAGATCTGGGAGCTGGCGAAAAAAGCCGCCGGGATAACCAGAGCTAAATACCGCAAGTATTATCACGGCTATCATAATGCCGTGGCCTATAAACTGAAAAACGTAGTCGTCTACGACCCGCCAAATGAACTGTCCGACTACGGAATCGATTATGTTCCACAGTCTTTCATCTACTTGGACTAAACTTTTTATCGCGCTGTATGAAACTGCAGCGCGATTTTTTCTCCCTTCTTAACATAGGCCATACTTTCTGATACATTAATACGCAGTTTAGCAGAGTAGCTAATCTGCTATTTGAAAGGAGAATTACTATGGCTGGTGAATTTGGAAAGTTTATCGACGAAAAACGTCGAGGGTGCGGCCCTGATGGTGGAGACATCCTGCTGAAGGATATTGCCAAGGCTATGGGTGCAACACCCACTTATCTGTCTGACATTGTAAAGGGACGCAGGAATCCACCTGAGATGTCCATGCTACTGAAGATCTCCGATGCTCTTTACCTCTCTCCCGAAGAGCAGGCCGAGATGTTCGACCTTGCCGGTCGGGATAGGAATGAAGCTGCTCCTGATCTTCCTGAATACATCATGGATGAGAACCTGCCGCATGTCCGTGCAGCTCTCCGGAAAGCCAACGATAAAGGCCTCGGAGATGATTTCTGGAAGCAAGTCTATGACGCGATCGACAAGAAGGAATGATCCTATCGTATGGTAAATGACGTATTTCTCAGCAGCCTTGTCCCACACATGTATAAGTCTGAGTTTGATGACCGGGCTGCTGATTTTTTCTCGCATTACTGCAAAGAGGCGCTGGAAAAGCCGATGCCAGTTCCCATCGAGGATATTGCCAGGGAACAGCTGCATCTGACCATTCTTGAAATTCATCTCAGTGAGGACCTCAGCATCCTCGGGCAGACTTGCTTCACAGACGTTCTGGCAGAAATCTATGATCTAGAAAACGACGAATACAGAGAAATCCCAGTCAAAGCTAGAACCGTGCTCATCGATCCAGACACATTCCTGAAGCGGAACTTCGGAACCAAGAGAAATACCATCGCCCACGAGTGCGTCCACTGGGTGTACCACAGAAAATACTATGTTGCGGCTAACAGGCTCAGCAATCAGCAGACTGTGGCCTACCGGGAACCAGCAGGAATTGGCGATGACACGTTTTCCAAGAAATTAATTGACGAAGGATGGATGGAATGGCAAGCTAACAACATTAACCCACGCATCCTTATGCCGAAGCAGACTGTCGGTGAAGCCTTCCAGATGGTGCTCGATTTAAGCAAACAGAATCCGTCCGTGTCTGCAAGCCTCATCCAAAAAGGGAAATGGGTAATCTTGCAGGATTCTGTCAGGTTTCCAAGCAGTCCGCTGCAATACGCTTACAGGAGCTAGGCTACCTCTCCTAATATGCATCAGGTAGTTCCGCTCTTTATTTTTTGCAAAGCAACTTCGCTAATCAGCGGAGCCGCTTATTTATGAATTTTAGAAAGGAGGGACTCAATGGAAGATATCCGAGACTGTTAAGGTCATCTCATGTGTCGCGGAGATGCCAGAACCGGCTTCGTGTCCTCTCTCTACAAAGGACATCGCACCACTGCTCACCTTGAGTCGGCGAAACGTTCACCTTCGAGAGAAACGATACCAAGACCGAAATCACACGGGTTGATGACTCGACCTTCAAGGGCAAGAGTTTTCAGAAAGCCGTGTAAGCGACAAACAAGTAAATAACACATAAATCAACGATCCGCAGAGCTGCACAGACGGCCGAGATAGTGACTTCAAAAACACTGTCCCGGCCGTCTTCTGTCTCTACGGACGGTTCGGCTTCTGCGGATTCAAGCAAATCCAAAGGAGTCGAACATGGGAAACAAATCTAAAACCTATCGCATCTACGACAAAAACACCAAGCAGTGGTACGAGATCCCGGAAGACCAGTATCGTGAGTACGACCGCTGGCGCACGGCGCTAAGGAAACGCATGCAGTATCGCGGCGAGTGCTTCTGCCCGCGCAGCAAATGGTGGCTGTGCGACGGCAACTGCCTCAACTGCGAATTCCGCAACAACACGACCGTCTCTCTTGACGATCCACTGCCTAACGGCGAAGGAACGCTCGCCGATTACGTTCCGGACGACGCTCCTGAACAGGCCTACGACGACCCTAAGCAGCAGGCGGAATACCTGTACCGCCTGATTGAAAGCGAGGCACGGTGATGGCAAACGTGACAATCATCCCTGCCAGACGGCAGGTCGAAAACAACGTCAAGCAAGCCGAGCAGCCGAAGCTCCGTGTAGCCGCATACTGCCGTGTCAGCACCGACTCTGACGAACAGAAAACCAGCTACGAAACGCAGGTCTCCAACTACACGGAGTACATCAAAAGACACTCGGAATGGAAATTCGCCGGAATCTTCGCCAACGATGGAATCAGCGGCACCAACACAAAGAAACGTGATGAATTCAATCGCATGATTGACGAATGCATGACCGGAAACATCGACATGGTCATCACCAAGAGCATCAGCCGATTCGCCCGCAACACGCTCGATTGCCTCAAGTATATCCGGCTTCTAAAGGACAAGAACATCGCGTCTGGTTCGAAAAGGAATCCATCAACACGATAGACTCCAAGGGCGAGGTTCTGATCACCACAATGGCAAGCCTCGCGCAGCAGGAATCCAAGTCCCTTTCCCAGAACGTGAAGCTCAGACTACAGTACCGCTACCAGCAAAGCAAAGTGCAGGTCAACCACAATCACTTCCTCGGATACACCAAGGACAGCGACGGGCACCTCGTCATCGACCCGGAACAGGCGGAGGTCGTCAAGCGAATCTACCGCGAGTACCTCGAAGGACTCTCCATGAAGAAAATCGCCGAAGGACTGGAGCAGGACGGCATCCTCACCGGCGCAGGCAAGACAAAACGGTACGACTCCACCATCAACAAGATTCTCCGAAACGAGAAATACATGGGCGATGCCCTGCTCCAAAAAACTGTAACCACGGACTTTCTCACCAAGAAACGCGTACGCAACACCGGAGCCTTGCCGCAATACTATGTGGAAGATGATCATGAAGCCATCATTCCGAAGGAAATCTTCATGCAGGTGCAAGCGGAGCTTGTTCGACGCAGGAAAGTTCACAATGGGCCGAACGGCCAGAAGCGCATCTACTCCGGCAACAACTGCTTCTCTCAGATGGTCCGTCTGCGGAGAATGCGGCGAGCTCTACCGGAGCGTCCACTGGAATAACCATGGCTGCAAGAGCATCGTCTGGCGATGCATCAGACGCCTTGAACCTAGCCGCACCGCCATAAACTGCACCAGCCGAACCGTCAAGGAAGAACTATTGCAAGAGGTCACGGTCAAGGCCTTCAATCGGATACTCACCGATAGCGACGGTTTCCTCCAGCGAATGCAGGAGAACATCGCAAAAGCGATAATAAATGCCGACACGATGAGCCCGGACGGTATCCAAGCACGGCTCGACGAGCTGCAGAAGGTGCTCATCAGAAAGGCCAACAGCAAGCAGGACTTCGATGCCATCACCGATGAAATCTTTACGCTGCGCTAGGCAGACACCCGCAGCCGCGAGGAGACCCAGAAGCGCATCGCCGAGCTGCAGGACTTCATCGGTAGTCAGCAATCCGAAATCACCGAATTCGATGAAAGCCTCGTCCTAAAGCCGATCTAGCAGATCACCGTTTACGATGACCACTTCACCGTCCGGTTCAAATCAGGGCTTGAGATCGACATCAACGAATAAGAGCAGGTCAGCTCTCAGGATTATTCCGGGAGCGGCCTGCTCTCTTTTTATCCTTTATGACATCCAATCACGAGTCACAACCTACCAAATATCTAATCACGAGTCTCAACCCTATCAAACAGCTCGGTCGATAAGTTCCCCCAGAGAGTTTTTTCTTGGTTGAACCATCCTTTTGCAAAATGGTCAGGTGTGCAGGAAAAGCTTAAAATAAGGCTTTTCTCACCCCTTAGTCCCTGACCCTTGACATCAATACTACCGTCTCCACATGCGCCGTTTGCGGGAACTGGTCGACCGGCTGAATCCTGCCCTCGACATGGTAGCCTTTTTCCATCAAGCTTTGAATGTCGCGCACAAGCGTGGCAGGGTTGCAGCTGACGTAGACGATTCTGTCCGGATTCATCCCCGTTGCGCTTTCGATTAAGCTTTCAGTCAAACCTTTGCGCGGCGGATCGACCATGATGACGTTTGGTCTGATTCCTTTTTCTTTCCACTTGGCCATCCAGTCTTCGGCATTGCCGACCTCAAATCTGAGGTTGTCAAGCTCGTTGAGCTCGGCGTTACGCTTGGCATCTTCAATGGCTGCTTCAACGATCTCGACTCCGTAGACGGCTCTGCATTTTTCAGCAAGGGACAAGGAAATCGTCCCGATTCCGCAGTAGGCATCGATCGCGGTTTCTTCTCCGGTCAGGTTGGCGAACCTGATTGCGGTCTGATAAAGCTTTTCCGTCTGAACCGGGTTGACCTGGTAGAACGACTGCGCGGAAATCTCGAATTCGAGGCCGTTCAGCGTGTCCTTGATGTGATCCTTGCCAAAAAGCAGCTTGGTCTTTTGACCCAAAATAACGTTGGTTCTGTCACGGTTGACGTTTTGCATGACGCTGACGACGTCCGGACAAGCGGCAACGATTTTTTCGGCAATTTCTCGATCATGCGGGAGACGGCCGTTCTTCGTGACGATGACAACCATTGCTTCGCGCGAATAATGACCGATTCTGACCATCAGATGGCGAATCATGCCGGAATGGCGCTCTTCGTCATAAGGTTCAAGCTCGTAAGCGTTCAAAACCTTTACGACTTCCTTCAAAATCTCGTCGATGCGCTCGTCTTGAATCAGGAAATTCTCAAGCGGAAGGAAGTTGTGACTGCCTCGTTTGAAGAATCCGGTCTTCAAATCACCCTTCGTTCCGCGCACGGGAACCTGGGCCTTGTTGCGATAATGGAACGGATCCTTCATCCCGATCGTTTCTGCAACTTCGATGTCGTCCAGATGAGCTTTTTTCAAAAGATCCTGAATCTGCTTTTGTTTGAACTTGAGCTGAGCAGGATAGGCCAAATGCTGAAGCGGTGCGATTCCCGTTTGCGAATATGCCTTGCCTTGTGATTCGACGCGATCCTTGCTCGTCGTCAACCGCTCGATCACCTTGGCATAACCGTAATTTTTGCCGACCTTGAGCACGTGCAGCCTGATTTCTTCGCCTGGCAAAGCATCATCGCAAAACAGCGTGTACCCGTCAACCTTGACGACGCCCATTCCTTGATAGGTCAAGTCAGTCACGGTTGCTGTCAATTCTTGATTTTTTGAAACTGGTGGTTTAAATTTCATTGATATTTTCCTTTGCGTATAAAATTCCATTGTTTATTTTAACACAAAAAAGCCGGGTTCACCCCGACTTGCCTTATTTTGTCAAATTCAGTGCCGGCAATTTTTCTTGTGCGCCTTCATCTTCTTGATCGCCCATGCGTAATGGCTGCTGGTGTTGCTGATGAAATACCCGCCGATGCTGCTTCCGCCGACCCACGGATAGAAACTTTTCGTGAACAGTTCTTCATCGGAAAAAGTCTCAAGCGCTCGCATCACCTGATGATGAGATTCTTCAAGTCTTCACAGCGCCTCTTCTTCTGAAACGTCCTGGTTCTTCTCCCAGAATGCAACGTTCATTGCGCCGTAAGTTCGCCAATTGTATCCCTCGGGCAAAAACGGCCTTTTTTGTTCGTTATCGCGATTCTTCAGCCAGTTCAAGAGCAGCTGATGCCATTCGTAAAGATGCATCAAAACGTCGCGCAGATTCTTGTCTCTTTTCCAGTGTGCTTCTTTTTTCCTGTCGTCGCCCGAAAAATCATATTCCCTGCTTTTTTCTTCTTCCGTTCTGTTTGCGATCATCTCGAGCAAATTTTCATAATTGGTCGTTGCCGCTTCGGTCAGTTCTGCTTTGGTTTTTGGTTTTGCCATGTTAACCCCTCCATATATTCTTAGAACAAGATTATCAGGCGTGAAATTTTATGTCAAAAAATACGCTGGGGAAAAATGCCGAACAGGATGCGGTCGACTCGCTACTGTCTTTGCATTTTCGCCAAATGCAGTGTTTAGCATCGCTTGCTTGATCGGTTTGCCAAGGCGGGCTTACGGGCAAATCTCCGTTTTTTCAGATCTGCCCGTAAAACCCGGCTCCCTCTTACGGGCAAAATGCCGTTTTTTCAGATCTGCCCGTAAAACCAGGTCTCCGATTACGGGCAAATCACCATTTTTTCAAATCTGCCCGTAAAACCAGGTCTCCGATTACGGGCAAATCCATCAGCACATACACTGCGGCATCTCCCTTGCATTTTCCAGAGCGAATCATCAACTCTGCATTTTGCAATCACGCCCAATAAAAAAAGCCAGGACACAAGGTCCTGACTTTAAATTTAATCTTTTTCGTCTTCGTTATCAAGTTCCAGATTGCCAACGTCTTCAAGATGACTGACGCCTTCAACGAAATGTTCGCGCGCGCTTGTTTCTTCTTCTTCAGTGCCCGTAATTGCTTCGTCCGGAATTTCGTCGGTATTGGCAAAAATTTCAAGATGCTGTTTGTGATTCCTGAAAATCATCGGTGCATCCCCGCCATACTCGCCATCGACGTTGATCATCATCTTCTCGTCGACCGGCTTGGCAACAAGCTTGGAAGTCTTGACGTAGAGAATTCGCGGATCGTTGACGTGCTTGCCACCGTTCAAAACCATCGTGATCAGCTGCAAAATTTCGATCAGGTTGCTTGTCTTGACGACGATCAGCGTAAACTTGCCGTCATCAAGCGAAGCATCCGGCACGATCTGTTCAAACCCGCCGATGGAATTCGTCAAAGCCAGAAAGAACATGGAAGCTTTGCCGTCATATGTGCCGCCGTCATATTCAAGGTGCATCTTGATCGGCTTGATTTGCGGCAAAAGTTCGGCGCCTTTGACAAGGTAGGCCAAATATCCGAACAGCGACTTGACTTGAGACGGCACGCCGTACGTGAGTTCAGTCAGCAAACCGCCGGCTGCGATATTGACGAACCAGTTCTTGCCGGCCTCGCCGATATCCATCTTGATTGTCTGGCCTTTGGCAATCACCTTGGCGGCACCGATCGGATCTTCGCGCGGAATCTTCAATGCCCTGGCATAGTCGTTCGTCGTCCCGGCCGGAATGATGCCGAGCTTAGGGCGATGCTTCAGCGGTGCGATTCCGTTGACGACCTCATTGATCGTGCCGTCGCCGCCGGCTGCGACGATCAGATTGAAACCGGATTTGGCAGCACGCTCTGCCTCGTTTTTAGCGGAATTCGGCTCCGGCGTCGTGGCATATGCGCTCGTTTCGTAGCCGGCCCGCTCCAGAATATTCAAAATGTCGACAAGATTGTTTTTCATTGCTTCCCGGCCTGAAGTCGGGTTGTAGATGATTCGACAACGTTTTTGCATTTTATCACCTCAAAACAAAAAGCTGCCAAGTCCCGGAAGCGGTCCCTTTAACAGCTTCTTGATCATTCTTTGAAATACAGAGTCAAGACTCTGTTTGGCAATTATCTTTCAGCAAGGCTTGCCATAAGCAGCTTGTTGACGACTTTTGGATTGGCCTTGCCGCGAGTCTGCTTCATGATGGCACCGACAAGGAAGCCAACGGCACGATCTTTCCCGTTCTTAAAGTCGATGATCGATTGCTCGTTGTTATCCAAAACCTCATCAATGATCGGCTGAAGTTTGGCCGGATCGGACAACTGGGCCATGCCCTTTTCTTCGACCCAGGCTTTTGGTTCCGTATCATTTTGAATGATTTCCTTGAAGACTTTCTTGGCAATCTTTGAAGAAATCGTTTCGTCTTCGATCAGTCTGATCATCGTTGCCAGGTGTTCAGGCGTCAAAGCCGTTTCCTGAAGCTCAACCTTGTTGGCGTTCAGGTAGGCCGACACTTCGCCCATCAGCCAGTTGGCAGCAAGTTTGGCGTCTGCGCCGGAAGCAACGGTTGCTTCATAAAAGTCAGACATTTCCTTTGTCTGCGTCAAAACGCCGGCATCATATTCAGGAATTCCCCATTCATTGACGTAACGTTCACGGCGCTTGTCAGGCATTTCCGGAATCGAGTCCTTGACTTCCTTGATCCATTCATCAGAAATATGGATCGGCGGAAGATCAGGTTCGGGGAAGTAGCGATAGTCGCTTGCGCCTTCCTTGACACGCATCAGAATCGTCGTTCCCGTCGGCACGTCGAAACGTCTCGTTTCCTGCTGAACCTGGCCACCAGACATCAAAACGCGTGCCTGGCGCTTGGCTTCGTATTCGAGACCTTTTTTGACGTGCTCAAACGAATTAAGGTTTTTCATTTCCGTCTTCGTGCCGAATTTGTCGGATCCGATCGGACGAACCGAAATGTTGACGTCGGCACGCATGGAGCCTTCTTCCATCTTAACGTCGGAAACGCCGGTAAATTGAATGATTTGGCGCAAACGCGTCAAATATGCATAAGCTTCGTCAGGAGAAGCGATATCCGGCTTTGAGACGATTTCGATCAGCGGCGTGCCCTGACGGTTCAGATCGACATATGAATATCCGTCCGGATTGTGGGTGTTCTTGCCGGCGTCTTCTTCAACGTGCATTTCTTCAATGCCAATTTTCTTTTTCGTTCCGTCTTCCAGTTCGATTTCAAGCCAGCCGTCATGCGCAATCGGCGTATCTGATTGCGTAATCTGGTATGCTTTCGGATTGTCAGGGTAGAAATAGTTCTTGCGATCAAAGTGCAAGTCTTTTCTGATTTCGCAGTTCAAAGCCAAGGCTGCACGCATCCCGTATTCCAGGGCACCCTTGTTGACCTGCGGCAAAACGCCAGGATAGCCCCAGTCGATCACGTTCGTGTTCGTGTTGGGCTCTGCACCGTATTCAACCGGTGCCGGCGAGTATGCCTTGGAGTTTGTTTTTAATTCAATGTGGACTTCAAGCCCGATCGTTGTTTCAAAGTTCATTAGTTTTGACCCCCAATCTCAGGTACGGCTTTATGGAAATCAGTTGCCTGTTCAAATGCAAAGCCTGCCTTATACAGCGTATCTTCTCTGAAACGCGGTGCAACAAGCTGCATCCCGATCGGCAAGCCATCGGAAAATCCGGCAGGCAGGGACATCCCCGGAAGTCCGGCCAGGTTGACCGGAATCGTCAAAATATCGTTCATGTACATCGTCACCGGATCGTCGATCTTTTCGCCGATGCCGTATGCCGTCGTTGGTGCCGTCGGTCCCAAAATCAGGTCATGATTTTCAAAGACATTTTCATAGTCGCGGCAAATCAACGTGCGAACCTGAGCCGCCTTCTTGAAGAACGCATCGTAAGTGCCTGCAGAAAGCGAGAACGTTCCGAGCATGATGCGGCGCTTGACTTCATCGCCGAAGCCTTCTGAACGAGAACGCACGTAAACGTCTTCGAGATTCTTGACGTCTTCTGCGCGGAATCCGTAACGGATGCCGTCAAAACGCTGCAGATTGGATGAAGCTTCGGATGAAGCGATGATGTAGTAGACGGGCACGCCGTATTTCGTATGCGGAAGCGAAACTTCGTCAACCGTTGCACCGAGTTCTTCAAACTTCTTGATTGCATCCTTGACAGCCTGTTGAACGTCTGCGTCAACGCCTTCTGCGAAATATTCCTTCGGAACGGCGATGCGCATGCCCTTGACGCCTTCATCGATTCCCTTCGTAAAGTCGGGAACTTCCTTGCTTGAACTCGTGAAATCGCGAAAATCGTGACCGCTGATGGCATTAAGCATCAAGGCATTGTCGTATACGCTGCGAGTCAAAGGTCCGATCTGATCCATGCTTGAAGCAAAAGCAATCAAGCCATAACGCGAAACGCGACCGTATGTCGGTTTGAGACCGACGATGCCGTTAAATGCAGCGGGCTGTCTGATCGAACCGCCGGTATCGGAGCCAAGCGCAGCAATGACTTCGCCGGAAGCAACGGCTGCGGCAGAGCCACCGGATGAACCGCCGGGAACCTTCGTTTGATCCCAGGCGTTCTTCGTTTTCTTAAAGGCACTCGTTTCGGTCGAACTGCCCATCGCAAATTCGTCCATGTTGAGCTTTCCGACCGTAATCATGCCCTTTTCGTCAAGCTTGTCCATGACCGTCGCATTGTAGATCGGATTGAAGTTTTCGAGCATTTTGCTGGCTGCCGTCGTCTTCAAGCCTTTCGTTACGATGTTGTCTTTGATCCCGACAGGAATTCCGTCAAGCACGTTTCCCTCATCGATTCCCTTTGCATCGACTGCGCGTGCTTTTTCCATTGCGCGTTCTTCGTCCAAAGTGATGAACGCATCAATTTTTTCCTCGCGCTTTTTGATCGTTTCAAAAGTTTCCTTTGCCAATTCCTCAGCACTGAAATCTTTGTTGACAAGACCTTCGTGAAGGCTCTTGAGGTCATTTTCGAAATAGTTCATTTTCAGCCTTCCTCGCTTTCATCGATAATTGCCGGAACCTTGATCAGGCCGTCTTTTTCTTCCGGAACGTTCTTCATCAAAAGGGTGCGATCCGTTCCCTTGACGGCAACGTCTTCACGCATGACGTTGACTTCTTCGGTTACGGTCGACGTCACGGGAACGTCTGTCGTGTCGACTTCTCCCAACTGTTCGACCATGTTGATGATTTCATCCATCTGACCGGTAAACTTCTGGAGTTCTTCATCGGTAAATTCAAGCTTTGCCAAGGAGGCAACGTGCTTTACTTCATTTGCGGTGATTGCCATTTGATATCCTTCTTTCGAGTAATGTCTTTTCTTATTTTAATCGATTATTCCGAATTATTAAACCCACTTGCCGCATTTTACGGAATTAATAACTGTTGAAGACATGCGTATAGTACGAGTTTTGGCCAGAATCTCTTGACAAAAAGGCCTGAACCGTCCCGTCCGATCCCTTGATCGTGATGTCGACCGGAACGCCTGACGGCAGATACGTCCTTGCCATTTGCGAAACGAACTGGGTAAAGCTCGTAATTTCCGTCATGCTGTAGAACTGAGTCGTAATGTTGACGTGCATCCCTTGAAGTTCCTTGCCCTTGTACTGAGCCTGTGCCGTAACGCCGGCCAGGTTCGGGAAGAAGCTTTGCGTCTTGTTCATGAAAGCACTGAACGACGTTGCGTCATTTTCATTCGGAACGCTTGAAGAATCGGTTGCCGGAAGAACCACGCTCTTGATATCCGTATCGGTCCATGAGCCGATGGAAGTTCCGTTCTTGCTCAATGCATATGCATAAAATGAACCGCCGACCAGACTGTCGTTTGGAGCCTGCTTGAACATGCAGATCAAAATCGGCGTGTCGTTTCCGATTTCTGACTTTTGACGCAGACGCGCAAGAATCGTTGCCGCCGCCTTCTGACCTTCTTCTTTCATTTTTTCAGTCGAGATATCTGTCGTATAGGTTGCGCCGTACTCTTCTTTCTGGTAATAATCTTTTTGATTCATCCCGATTCCGATCGTCACGCCGGCAAGTGAAAGCTTGCCGTCTTTTTCCTGCATATAATCTTGTTCTTCAATCTGCTGAACATAGATGGGATTTCTCTTGTCGGCTTCTTTTTTACCGTTGTCTTCCGGATTGAGCCCGTCAGGATTGTCTTTTGACTTGCGATCAAGCCAGTTTTCGACAGTATCCTTTGACAGAATCTGACCTTCTCTGAAGACATAGCTTTTAGTCGGGAACTGTTCTTTTGAGAGGTTCGTCAGCCCTGCTTCAAAACTTTTCAAGTTGAGCATGTTATCTGAATTTTGATAAACGCCGACTCCGCGGGCCTTGTTCGTAAGATACCGGCCGTCTTTGATAATGCCCTGATAATAGTCCGTATCGGTCTGGCCCGTCGTCTGATACCCCTTTTTCTTTGAGGTAACGGCCTGCGAAGCCCCGCCGCCAGAGGTAGCCTTGCCGAGGTTGCCGCATGCGCCGAGCATTGCCGTGCTGGCAAAAAGGCTGGTCAAAACCAGCAGTTTTTTCTTCATCATTTTTCCTCCATCTTTTGCAGGAACTCTTCTTCATTCATGATTTTTGTTCCAAGTTCTTTTGCCTTGGTCAGTTTGGAACCGGCATCATGTCCGCAAATCAGCAGATTCGTTTTCTTCGTGACGCTGCCGGTGACCTTTGCGCCGTGCTCTTCAAGCCATTTCTTGGCATCGCTTCTCTTGAGACGTTCAAGCGTGCCGGTCAAAACAACGGTCAGACCGTTAAATGCACTCCCGGAGGCAGCTTCTTCCAATTCGGCCGCAGTCTTTCCGAGATAGCTCATGTTGACGCCGACGCTCTTCAATTCTTCAAGCAGCTCGTTTGCTCCTTCTGAATTGAAGTAGGTCGACAGGCTGTCGGCAATCGTTTCGCCCATGGTTTCGATTGCAACGATCTCTTCTTTTGACGCCTTGGCCAAGGCATCCATCGTCATGAAACGCTCTGCCAAAAGCTTGGCCGCCTTTGCGCCGACATGACGAATGCCAAGGCCGAACAACAGGCGTTCAAGCGAGTTTTTACGACTTGCGTCAATCGCGTTAAGCAAGTTGCTGGCAGATTTTTCCTTGAACTTGTCAAGCAAAAGCAGGTCGTCAAACGTCAGCTTGTAAAGATCGGAAACGTCATTGATCATCCCGCGCTCAAACAGCTGTTCAATGATCTTTGGGCCGAGGCCGTCGATATTCATCGCATTTCTCGAAGCAAAGTGCGTCAGACTTTCTTTCATCAATGCCTTGCACTTCGGATTGATGCAGCGAAGCGCTGCTTCATCATCCAGATGCACGAGTTTTGCGCCGCATTCCGGACAATTCGTCGGAATTTCATATGGTTTTGAATCTTCTGGTCGTTTTTCCAAAACGACTTCTGAAATTTCCGGAATGATGTCTCCTGCCTTATGCAATTTGACGGTGTCAAGCAAGCGAATCCCCTTTTCGTTGAGATAATCCGGGTTGTGCAAAGAGGCTCTTGAAACGGTCGTTCCTGCCAGCAAAACCGGATCCATGACGGCCGTCGGCGTCACGACGCCAGTTCTGCCAACCGTCCATTCAATGTCTCTGACGATCGTTTCCTGTTCGTCCGGCGGGAATTTGTAGGCAATCGCCCATCTTGGAACCTTGACCGTGTTTCCCACAAGCTCATGCACGGTAAACGGCTCTGCTTTGAGCACGATGCCATCGATGTCATATTCAAGTCCTGCACGCTTTGCCTGATACTCGTCAAGATATGCATCGATTTCATCCATCGTTGAACAAACGCGCGACTCGCCGTTGACCCTGAACCCCCAGGATGCCATCTTCTTTAAGGCTTCGCTTTGCGTTTTGACGCCGAATTTTTCCGGTTCCATCAGATAGTAGATGAAGATGCTCAGATTTCGTTCAGCCGTAATTTTTGAATCAAGCTGTCTCAAAGATCCTGCCGCTGCATTTCTAGGATTGGCAAACACCGGCTGACCTTCTGCTTCGCGCTTTTTGTTCAGATCAACGAACGATTTTTTCGGCATGTAGCATTCACCGCGAACTTCAACCGAAATTTTTTCATTGAGCTTGAGCGGAACGGCGTTGATCGTTTTGAGATTTTCAGTGATGTCTTCTCCGATCGTCCCGTTTCCGCGCGTCGAGCCCTTAACGAAGATGCCGTCTTCATACGTCAGCGAAATTGCCAGGCCGTCGATTTTGAGTTCGCAGTTGTAGCCAAAATCATCCCCTGCATTTTCATTCAGACGTTTAACGAAGTCCGCCAGTTCTTCTTTTGAAAACACGTCGCCCAATGAAAGCATCGGGATTTCGTGCTCGACTTTCGTGAAATTCGTCAAGATCCTGCCACCGACGCGCTGCGAAGGCGAATCCTTGGTCACAAGCTCCGGAAACTTTGCTTCCAGTTCCAACAGACGCTTGTAATTTTCGTCATAGACGTGATCTTCAACCGTCGGCGCATCCAGAACATAATACTCTCTGCTCCATTTGGTCAGCTTTTCACGAAGACTTTCAAGTTCTTTTTTTGCTTCTTCTTTATCCATGGTTTTTTTCCTCTAAACTTTCCTGATCGGTGCAAAAGCAGCTAACAGACGCTTGATGCCATTGCCGGAAAAGGCGACGTCAAGCTCTGCATTTTCACCGGAACCATTGACTTTGACGACCGTTCCGAGTCCGAATGCCTTGTGCTCGACCTTGTCGCCGATTTTCCAGCCGACGTTTTCGGCACCGGTCTGTGCCGGTCGTTCGATCGTCCCCGGTCTCTTCCTTGGCTTTTCGACTTTTTTAGCCGCAACGGGACCGCTTGAAAACGGATAGCTTGAGTTCTTGACGGTTTCGTTGGCCGATTCCAGCAATGCATCCGAGATTTCGCCGATAAAGCGCGAGGCGGTATTTTGCTGCGTTCTGCCGTAAAGCATCCGCGACAGCGCATTTGTCAGATACAGTTTTTCTTCGGCACGCGTAATCCCGACGTAAGCAAGGCGTCGTTCTTCTTCGAGATCTGATTCATTCATGGCTGCTCTTCCGAGCGGGAAGATGCCTTCTTCCATTCCGATCAGAAAAACGACCGGAAATTCCAGACCTTTAGCCGCATGAAGCGTCATCAGCGTGACGACGTCATCATTTTGGTCAACGCCGTCCTGATCGGAAACAAGCGCCAAATCGGCCAGAAAGTCCGTAAACGGATCGCTTTCTTCGTCTTCCGGATCCCAGTTTTCGTCAAATTCTTTCGTCACTGACAAAAATTCTTCCAAGTTTTCCAAACGACCTTTTGCTTCAAGCGTATTGGCATCGTTCAATGCTTTTTGATAGCCTGTGATCGACAGAATCTGTTCCGTCATTTCAGTAATCGTGGCTTTCTTTTGAACCTGATGGAATAATTTCAGCATATCGCAAAATTCCGTGATCTTCTTCGCGGTCCGAACGGGAATCCCCGTCAGATCAACGCTCTTGCCCGCTTCATACAATGAAATGCCATGCATGTCGGCAAAATTTTGCAGCTTCGTGATCGAAGTTGCGCCGATTCCGCGCTTCGGCTCATTGACGACGCGCGCAAACGACATCGAATCGTCCGGATTGGCAACCAGACGCAGGTAGGCCAAAATATCCATGATTTCCTTGCGATCGTAGAAACGATGGGCACCGACCAGCTTGTAGGGGATGTTTGCCTTGACAAACGTTTCTTCAAGCGTACGCGACTGCGCATTCGTGCGGTACAAAATCGCAAAGTCATTATAGCTGCGATGTTTTTCCCTGATCTCTTTTTGAATGTTCTTGATGACGAAATAGCCTTCGTCAGCCGCGTTGTCGGCCCGATAGTAGGTAATTTTGTCACCGGATTCGTTTTCGGTCCAAAGCGTCTTGTCCTTGCGATTGAGATTATGCTCGATCACTTCGTTTGCAGCCTGCAGAATCGTTTTCGTCGAGCGGTAGTTTTGTTCAAGTTTGATGACGGTAGCATCCTTGTAATCTTTTTCAAAGTTCAGGATGTTTTCCATGTTGGCACCGCGCCATCCGTAGATGCTCTGATCGGCATCGCCGACGACGCAAAGGTTGCGAAACCCTTGCGCCAGCATGTTGACCAAACGATATTGCGCTTCGTTCGTATCCTGATATTCGTCGACATGAATGTAACGGAATTTGCGCTGATAGAATTCGAGCGTTTCAGGCGAGCTTTCAAACAGCTGGATCGTCTTCATGATCAGATCATCAAAGTCCATCGTCTGATTTTTCTTCAATTCGTCTTGATATATCTGATAAGCACGTGCAGCGGCAACTTCCATGGGATTCGCCTCTGCATTTGCCTGCAAAAGCGCTTCTTCTGGTTCGATCAGTTCGTTCTTCCAGGAAGAAATTGAGGCGAGAAAGCTGCGCGGATCGTATTGTTTCGTGTCAAGATTCAGCGTATCGGCAACGATGTGTTTCATTAAAGTTTTCTGCTCGCTCGGACTGCCGATCGTAAATGCCTTTGAAAATCCGACTTTCTCGGCATCGCGACGCAAAATTCTCACGCACAAAGCATGAAACGTCGAAACCCAAACGGCTTCTGAACCGTATTCGACCAGCCTGTCGATACGTTCACGCATTTCGCGTGCGGCCTTGTTCGTAAACGTGATCGCCAAAATATTCCACGGATTGACGTTTTGCTGTTCGATCAGGTAGGCTACGCGGTGCGTCAGAACGCGCGTCTTGCCGCTTCCGGCACCGGCCATGATCAAAAGCGGTCCTTCCGTACAAACAACGGCTTCTCTTTGCTTATCATTCATTCCGTTCAATAAGTCATTTTGCGTCAAGTTGTTCAATCCCCTCTGAAAGTAATCAATCATTTCTTATTATACCAAAAAAGGCTCATTAGTTCTTTTAAAATTGCTTTAAAAGAACTTGTTTTCCCCGTTTCTTCGCGTTTTTTCGATGCTGATTCCGAGCATGAAAAATGCAGCGCCCACAGCAGCAATCAGTGCCTTGCAGACGGCCGATTTCTGCGTCAGTTTTCTGACAAATTGCGGAGATGAATGCTTTGTCAGGAAACCGGAATGAGAAAGCGGCGAGATTACGGGCAGATTTCAAAAATCGGGGATTTTCCCGTAATCGGGAGCCGGGGGTTACGGGCAGATTTCAAAAATCGTCATTTTGCCCGTAATCGAAGACTGGGTTTTACGGGCAGATTTCAAAAATCGTCTTTTTGCCCGTAACCGAGGACTGAGTTTTACGGGCAGATTTCAAAAATCGTCTTTTTGCCCGTAATCGGAAATGAGCACTGAATTTTTAGCGCACAAAAAAACAGCCGTCAAATCACGGCTGCCTTCATATCAACATGTTTACTCTTCTTCTGTTTTTGCTTCATCCCAGATTCCGGTTGCTTCGATTTGTGCGGCCGCTTTTTCAGGCGTCTCGGCAGAAACGAGGATGTAGCCTTCTCTTTCGACCGGACGCAGCGTTTCGGGAATTCTGAAGAACCGGTATGACCAATTGGATTTCAGCGACCATTGAAGCCGCACCTTCTCGAGATCGGCCGTTGATACGATGACCATTGCGCCACTGGTACGCGGCACTGCATTTTCCAAAGGCATCTTGGCCAAAGCCCGCAAGTGCTGTTCAAACATTGACACGCTTGATGCCTGCTCAAGCACGTAACCCGGAACGCTGAGCGCCGGAACCAGGCGCTTGACGTAAAGCGTGCCTTCAGCCGTCAAAAAGAATGCCACCTGCATGACGCCGACATAGCTCAATCCCTTGACGATTTCTTTGGCAATGCGCTTTGCTTCTTGTTCGATCTGTTCAGGCACTTTGGCCGGTGCAAGCGTTTCATGCAGGACTCTGTCACGATAGACGTTCTCGACCAGCGGGAAGAAGTTCACTTCACCGTCGGCATCCCTGGTCAAAATAACCGAAAGCTCTTTGGCACATTCGACCCATGATTCAAGAATGTAAGTCCCAAAATCGATGATGTCTGCGCATCTTGCAATATCGGTCTGCTTGGTAATCATCTGCTGCCGTCTTTTGCCAAAACCTTTTTGAATCGGCTTTAAGACGCAAGGATACCCGATTGAGCCGATTTCCTGATAAATATCGTCCAGACTGACGATCGTCGCATAAGGCGCAATGTTAACGTTCAACTGCTCAAAAAATGCTCGCTCAAGCAGTCTGTCCTGAGTAATCTCAAGCGTTTCATGTCCTTGCGGGACTTTCGTGAAGCGTTCGAGAAACTCGACCGTTTCTGAAGCAATGTTTTCTGATTCATATGTGACGACATTGCATCTTTGCGCAAAATCCTGTAATTTTTCCTTGTCATTCATGCGACCAACGATTTTGACGTCTGCCTCTGACAATGTCGGCACGCTTTGGCCGGTGCAATATGCTGCCACTTTAAAGCCCATCTTCTTGGCGGCCTGAGCCAACATAATCCCGTTTTGGCTATCCCCGATAATTCCGATCGTATCACCTGGGAACAACATCGCATTTTCCATTCTGCCACAACCTTCTAGTTTCATATTTATAAAACAATTTTACCACAACCAGTCGTATCAAAACATTTATCAGAGCATTCAAAAAGGACTTTTACCATTTTTTAAGCAAAAGTCCTCTTCTTACCCATCAATTATTCTTTATCCAAGCCCTTCTTGCCGTTAAAGATGAGGTTGAGCAAGACAGAGCACAAACTGGCAACGACGATTCCGTTTCCTAAGAAAAGCTGCAGCGTCTTCGGCAAGGCTTGGAAAATTCCCGGATAAACCGAAACGCCAAGACCGAGCCCGATTGAAACCGCCACGATCAAAATATTGTGCTCATCTTTAAAGTCAACGTCAAACAGCATTCTGATCCCTTGAACGCTGATCATCGCAAACATCACCAACATCGCCCCACCCAAAACAGGTGTCGGAATAATCGTCGCAAGCGCACCGACTTTTGGCAAAAGGCCCATGAGCATCAATAACACTGCAGACCAGTAAATCGGGCGTTTGGTTTTGATGCCGGAAAGTTCAAGCAATCCAACGTTTTGCGAAAAGGTCGTATAAGGGAAGGTGTTGAACACCCCGCCTAAAATAACCGCGAGTCCTTCAGCACGATATCCGTGTTTGAGATCGTCTGCCGTGATGTCTTTGTCAAGCAGATTGCCCAACGCAAAGAAAACCCCCGTCGATTCGACCATCGAAACAAGCGAAATGATAATCATCGTTACCGAAGACGACCACTCAAACTGAGGAACGCCGAAATAAAACGGCTGCGGCAAGTGGAACCAGGCTGCTTCGCTGACAGGAGAAAGCGAAACCATCCCCATTAAAAATGCGACGAGCGACCCGACGATCAGCCCGATCAAAACGGCAATCGAGCGAACAAAGCCTTTTCCTAAAACCTGAACTCCCAAAATAATCGCAATCGTCAAAAATGCGCAAAAAAGATTTTTTGGAGCACCAAACGCTTTAGCCGTCGCATCACCGCCGCCCATGTTTTGTACGGCAATCGGAATCAGCGTCAAACCGATGACCGTAATCAGCGTTCCGGTAACGACCGGCGGGAACAAGCGCTTGATTTTTGAAAATTGCCCTGCAACCAAAAAGACAAAAAACCCGGCGACGATGATTGCGCCGTACATCGTGCCAATCGTAAACTGCTTGCCGATCATCTTAAGCGGTTCGACCGCTTGAATCGCGCATCCCAAAACGACCGGAAGCCCGATCCCGAAATAACGGTTGCGTGCGAGCTGCAAAAAAGTCGCCAACCCGCACATGAAAATATCGATTGAAACAAGGTACGTCATTTGTTCGGCATCAAAATTCAGAGCAGTGCCGATCAACAGCGGAACGGCAACAGCGCCAGAATACATGGCGAGCAAATGCTGCAATCCTAAAACGGCGGCTCTTCCCTGACTAACTTCTTTTTCCATAATTATTCTTCCCCCACAAAATGTACGGCGTCGTTTTCAAATGAAGAAATGCGTGCCAAAGACTCCAGACGAATTCCTTGACCTTTGATCCAATCGGCACCTTCCTGGAACGATTTTTCAACGACGATTCCCACGCCTTCAACCTTGACGTCAGCCTGCCTGCAGATTTCAAGCATTCCTTTGACTGCCTGGCCATTAGCCAGGAAATCGTCAATAATCAAAACGTGATCATTTTCTGACAAAAACTTGCTGTCAACAGAAATCGTATTTGTCACTTTTTTCGTATATGAGTAAACCTCTGCAGTGTAAGTCCTGTCATCAAGCGTTGACGGTTTTTTCTTTCTGGCAAACAAAACCGGCACGTTCATGACGAGTCCGGCCATAATTGCAGGTGCTATCCCGGAAGCTTCGACCGTCAAAATTTTGGTGACGGGACGTTCTTTAAATAACCGCGCAAATTCCTGACCAATCTCATACATCAATTGCGGATCAATCTGGTGATTCAAAAACTGGTTAACCTTTAAAACGTTTCCCGGTAAAACGACGCCATCTTGACGAATGCGATCCTCAAGCAATTTCAAAATAATTCCTCCTCGTGCATCGTACGAAATAAAATTGCAAACAAAAAAGGCTTTCCTTACCCTCAACAGTAAAAAAAGCCAATAAACCTAGCTATTCTTACTCATAGTCCAAGATTTACGGCCTTGGGTAGAAACTTGCCGACCATATTACGGCATTTATACAAGTAACACTAGCATAGGATAACATATTCCAAATTATTCTTCAATGATAAACGGCTAAGAAAAAGCCTTGCCATGACCGGACATCATCAGATTTCAAAGCGAATCGTACTGGTTCAAATCATATTCTTCAATTAAAGAAATCAGTTTCTGCGCATACCCGGGGTCAGTCGCATATCCTTTATCCTGAAGCGCCTGGGCTGCCTGTTTATAATCAGATGCCTCAAGCACCGAACGATAATGCTCCTTATCCCACTGCGTTCCGTTCAAAAAAAGCTGCGTGTGTGCTCTGACTGAATCAGCCCAACTGTCATATGTAGCAAAACGCGCCTTAACGGTTATCCACTGTCCATTGACATATTCCTGCGTCGTCAGCAGCACGCTGCTTGCCTGATTGCTTTTGATTCCAAACAAGTTGTTATACTTGGAAGAAAGTTCGCTTCTTCCCCAATCAGATTCCAAAGCAGCCTGCGCCAAAGTAATGCTTGAGAAGACGTGATGCTGTCTTTGCTGCTCTTGAGCAACAGGTACGAGCACTTTGATGAAGCTTGATTTATCAGAGTTGTTTTTAACATCCTGTTCCGTTTGCGGTTCGGTATTTTGAACGTTTCCAACATCCAGAACCCACTTCGTCAATTGAACGCTGATTAACGCAACGACCAGTAAAACCAGGATAATGTCAGGATACCGAAGCTTGCCGTTGACAATCAGAAAGCCTCTCTTCTTTTTTGGATAATTTTTTTTGCGTGCCACAAAGTCTCACCCCACAAGCACTGAACGGATTGCGCAAAACGACTATTTCCTTTCGAGTCTTGACAGCAACGGAACGGAAATTGCAGGACCAACGATGCCGGCTAAAATAGCTTCCGGAACGCCATTCGTCCCGATAACGCCGAGCAGGTACGGCAAAAGGGCCTTGACGTCAAGCGAATACAATGCCTGTGACTGTCCGCGATAGAGCAGATAGATCAAGCCGAGCACCAAAACCGTATTCGTCATCGCCCCTAGAATCGATGCAACGCACATTGCCGGAACTTTTTTAATTTTATTTCTGAGAAAAATAAATGCATAACCGGCAACGACACCGATTAAAATTCTGGGCACGACCGATACCAACGGATTGACAAAGACGATCGTCGCCAAAGGACTCGTTGGCCAGACGTAGGCTCTGATAAACGTGATGAGCCCCCAGACTCCCCCGATGATTGCACCGTCACGAGGTCCCAAAACAATTGCCGCAATAATTACGGTGACGTGAATCGTTGTCAGATTCAAGGGACCGACCGGAATGTACCCGAAAAAAGGCACAAAATTCTGTACGATGATGATTGCGCAAAACAACGCTATCAAAACGCTGCGAAACGTTTTATTTTTATTGTTCAAAATAACACCCTCTATAATTTTTTCGTCAAATCGACTTGTTTCAAATTATATCACAAGTCTAAATTTCCGTGCTATCTTTTAAACAATATCATCGAACAAATTCGTCCATTTTGATGAATATCGTTCGCAAAATCTTTGATTCGCTTTGACGTTTCATGCACTGCATTTCGCAAAAAAAGTTCAGTTTCTTGCTTGAATTAAATGCAGTGCTGCTCACCCGATTCCGCCAGGCTCTCACTCAAATTTACCGCCAAGCTATTTTTGGTTATTTCCATCATAGCAGGAGTCATGCATGCAAAAAAACGGATCAGACTTGCAATTGATGGCAAATCATCCGTTTTTTCAATTTGCGGCATCGTTTTTCCCAGCCTCTCGTCATCATTCCCATCCTTTGGCAACGTCGATCCATTCCTTGGGATGAGCAAGTTTTTCAAGTTCTTCAAGCGACAGCCGCACCGCAGAATGAGCATCGCCCGCAGCCGGATATACCGTCTTGAAACGTTTGAGCGATTCATCCAAAAAGACGGCCACGTTTTCCTTGACTGCAAACGGGCAAACGCCGCCAGGAGCGTGCCCGATGAACTTTTCCACAACGTCTGACGCAATCATGCGCGGCCTCTTGTGAAAACGATCCTTGAACTTGCGATTGTCAACTTTGGCATCCCCCGCCATAACGACCAAAAGCGGCTTTTCATCAAGCAAAAACGACATTGTCTTAGCAATGTGTTCAGGCTCGCACCCCAATGCGTGAGCAGCTTCTTCGACCGTTGCGCTGGAATCTTCAAGCACGATGATTCGATCCGCATAATTTTCTTTTTCCAAATATTGTTCGACCTTTTCTCGACTCAATCCCGTCACTCCCTTGTAAAATATTGAGATAATTCTAACATCAAGATTAAAAAACAGCAATAATAAATTGAGAATATTTTTTGTTCAAATGCAGCGCTGCATTTGGCAAAAAGAGTTTCACGTATCAAAATTGAAAAAAATGCCGGACAAAATCAGTCGACTTGCAACTTCCTTTGTTCGGCATTCAATTTATTTCAAGACGAAAACGGGACCTTTTTCCGAAGCCTCGAGTTTTCAGTTTGAGGACCTTTTTTTCCGGATTCTTTTTTCAAGACTATTCCTTGCGCAATGATTCAACAGGATCAAGTTTGGAAGCACGGTTTGCCGGAAGCAGTCCTGCCAGCATGCTGATGACGATGCTGATGATAATGCCGGAAATCAGAAACTGCGGTTCAAGGCTGACAACGTTCACGTCATAGGCCGGCTTTGTCACCGAATTGATTGCAAATCCAAGAATTTCCGTAATGACGACTCCCAAGAGACCAGAACCAAGCCCGATCAGAAACGCTTCTGAAACAAAGATGCGACGAACGTCTTTGCGACGAGCTCCGAGAGCTTTGAGCACGCCGATTTCCTTTGTCCGTTCGACAACGGAAATGTTCAGCACGACCAGAATCATGATTGCGGAAACAACCAGCGAAACGCCGGCGATTGCCGCCAAGACATACGTAATAACGTCAAGCATCTGCGTAAACATGTCGGTCATCGTTTCTTGCATCGATCCTGAATAGCCGAGCTTTTTGACCTTGTCTTTGATGGCTTTCGTATTGTCGGAGTTCTTTGTATATAAGAATACCGTATTGGCCTTGAGCTTTTGTCCGTTGTCTTTGAACACCTGATTCAAATCACCGTAACGAACGACGATCGTGCTCGTTTGCGTATCGTAAATTCCGCTGACCTTGACTTCTTTTTCAATCGTTTTGTCACCGATCGTGAGCGAAAGCCTGACTTTTTTGCCAATGATGTTCTTGCCCAAAAGATCTGCCGTCGCCTGATCAAGCAGGACTTCGTTCTTCTTTGGAGCATGACCTTTCGTAATGCTTGATTTCGTAACCGATTTGGACATCGTCATCAGCATCATGATGTTTGCCGTATTGGAATTAAAAGCAACCTTGTTCGTCCCAAGAGAAAACGTGGAATATCCGCGCTGAATCGTATCGACGTTTTTAATTTTCTTCAATTTGTCGATGTCTTTTTGACTGAAAGTATTCTTGTTGGACGTCCCGGTCATCATCGAAATATGATCTTCACGCACGCTTCCGATCGTGCGTGAATCTCCGGCCTGAACTTTTTCCTGCTGTTTCTTATCCATTTCAAGACTTTGCTTATGTACTTCAGTCACGTTCGGATTCGTATAGGTAACCATCGTGCTCTTGATGTAATTCGTCACGCCGCGCCCGATTCCGAGCATCAAAACCACCGCCATGATGCCGATGCTCGAACCGAATGCCACTAAAGCATTGCGCCCGAACTTGGCTTTCATGTTAAGGAAGGCAAGGCGAATCGCATTCGTCAAGCTCATGTTCTTGACCGGGCTTGTTTCCTTCTTATCAGCTGGTTTCTTATGGAATTCAACGTCTTGCGTCGCATCTGAGATAAGCGAGCCGCTGTCGATTCTAAGAACTCTGGTACAATGCGAAGCAACCCTGTCAGAGTGCGTAACCATCAAAACGAGCTTGCCGCTTTCAGCAATTTCCTTGATCATTTCAAGCACGGTGTCGGTCGTTTCAGCATCCAAAGCTCCGGTCGGCTCATCGGCAATAATCACGTCCGGATCATTGATCAAGGCACGCGCAATGGCCACGCGCTGTTTTTGGCCACCGGAAATCGCATCAGGCTTTTTATGCATGTGTTCGCCTAAACCGACTTGAGTCAAAAGTTCGGCTGCTCTTTTGTCGCGAGTTTCCTTGTCAACGTTTGATAAAGTCATCGCAAGCGAAACGTTGTCCAGCAGACTCAGATGAGAAATCAGATTGAAGTTCTGGAAGATGAATCCAATGCTTTTCTTGTGAAATCTGTCCAGTTCCTGTTTGGTATAGTCACGCAGGTTCTTGCCTTGATAGATGATTTCTCCTTCAAAATCAGAATCAAGGCCGCCGATCAGATTCATTAAAGTTGACTTTCCGCTGCCGGATTCGCCGACAATCGAAACCAGTTCTCCCTCTTCAAAAGAGGCGCTGATTCCCTTTAAGGCTTGAAAAGTGCCGCCGCCAGGCATCTTATAAACTTTTTTAACGTTCTTTAATTCCAAAACTGCCATATGAAACCTCCGTAAAAATTTAACTTTAGCTTACGTAATATACTGTATCAATTAATTTCTGTATAGTCAAATAATGTGATTAGGTTCACCGAAAAATATTAACTCAAAACCCTATAGTGCCTTCTAATCCTCTCAATAAAACCGACGGATGTTGTTTAAATACAGTGCCGTTCAACCAATTCAACCAAAATTTCATCCTGATTTACGGACAAAGAGCCTTTTTTTGCTGATTTGTCCGTAAGAAAAACGCATTTTACGGACAAACCGGCATTTTCAGCGATTTGTCCGTAAATTTTGGGCCATTATGCTGAGAATTTACGGACAGAAGCCGCTTTTTGGAGCATTTGTCCGTAAAACCTGGTCCGAAGCATCTGAATTTTTACGGACAACATGCCCATTTTCAGCGATTTGTCCGTAAATGACAGTGATTTTGCCAAATTCAGAGTCCGCTAAAGCAACGCGCCAAGCTCCCAGTCAAATTTTCCGCCAAGCTATTTTTGCTTATTTCCATCATGGCAGACGATTGTCATGCATACGCAAAAACCCGGACAATTTGCAGTTGATTGAAAATCATCCGGGTTTTTATTCGTATCTTTATTTTTCAATGAATCTTTGCAATTCATCCAACGAGACGGAAAACATCTCCGGCTCACCGATTTTTTTAAGGTAGACAAAAGTCAGTGCCGCTTTAGAAACTTTTTTATCATGCTTCATGATGTCAGTCACGCGAAAATCTGAAAGGAGTTCGTCTTCAAGCGGAAGTCCGACAGCTTGCAAACGGTCGCAAATTGCTTGTGTCGTTCCTTCCTCGGTTAGTCCGCGACTTTCAAAAATTCGATTGACTTCGGAAAGTCCGATCGAAATTGCTTCACCGTGAAGCAGTCTGCCATCCGCAAGAAGTTCAACCGCATGGCCGATGCTGTGTCCAAAATTGAGCAATTTGCGCAAACCGCCTTCTTTTTCGTCCTTTGTAACGACTTCAGCTTTAAATGACACGCTTCTTTGGATCAATTCCGGAGCGTGTTTCAAAATTGCCTGCGCATCATCGATTTTTTCAATCAATTGCCAAAACGTTCCGCCGACCATCGCGGCACACTTGACAACTTCCGCATAACCTTCGACCGTAACCCTTTCATCCAATGTCTTCAATACCAGGGGATCAATCAGCACCAGATCGGGTTGGTAAAAGGTTCCGACAAGATTTTTTCCTTGCGCGATATCAATCGCGGTCTTGCCGCCGACGGAACTGTCAACCTGTGCAAGAAGCGAAGTCGGAAACTGAACAAACGAGATTCCGCGCATATAAAGCGAAGCGCACAGTCCGCCCAAATCTCCGACAACCCCGCCTCCAAGCGCGATCAAGCCGTCTCCTCTGGTCAAACCGAAATCGGCAATTTGAGAAACAACGTTGCTGAGCGTTTGCCATGATTTGCTTTTTTCTCCCGCTTCAACCGTAATGACGATGTTTTCGAATCCGGCTTCAGAAAGATTTTTTGAAACTTTCTTTGCGTAAAGGGGGTACACGTTCGTGTCGGTCAAAATAACGCAACGTCTCTTGGTCCATACCTTTTCGAGATGTTCGGCAGGATTGTCGAGAACGCCTTCTTCGATTAAAATTTCATATGATCTGGCTTTGGTATCGACCGCAACGCTTCGCATTCAAACACCTCATTTCCAGGCTGAAACGACTTTGTGAATCTCTTCGCAACGACGTGCCATTTCCTTGAAAGTATCCGGCTTGAGTGCTTGCGGTCCGTCAGAAAATGCATGTTCCGGATCATCGTGGATCTCAACGATCAAACCGCTGGCACCTGCCGCAACGCCGGCCTGGGCAAGAGGCGTAACGAGATCCCAGACTCCGGCAGCATGACTCGGATCGACAATGACAGGATAATGCGTCAGTTGCTGAAGGACGGGAACCGCACCAACATCAAACGTATTGCGCGTGTACTTGTTGTCAAACGTGCGAATTCCCCGTTCAATCAAGATAATCTGATTGTTGCCGCCTGCAGCAATGTATTCAGCAGCATTAAGCACGTCGTCAATCGTTGCAGACATGCCGCGCTTCAAAGCAACCGGAATCTTCGTTTTGCCGACTTCTTTAAGGAGCGAGAAGTTTTGCATGTTGCGGGCACCGATTTGGAAGAAATCCGTGTATTTTCCGACAAGTTCAACGTGTTCGTCATCCATTACTTCAGTAATGACGTCCATTCCGTTCTCATCAGCAGCTTCACGCAAGTATTTCAGACCTTCTTCACCAAGGCCCTGGAATGAGTATGGTGATGTTCTCGGCTTGAATGCGCCGCCGCGAAGAACCGTTGCGCCGGCTTCCTTTGCAACTTTGGCCATCCGGTGAATGTGTTCTTCGCTTTCAACGGAGCAAGGGCCGGCCATCAAAGCCAGCTTGTTGCCGCCGACTTCAGTATGCGCCGTTTTGACGATCGTATCTTCCGGATGAAGCAGACGGCTTGACTGAACCGCTGCCGGAACGTTCGTAATCACGTCTTCTGCCGCATTAAGAACTTCGCTTGGAATCTCGTCTGCCTTGGCACCTTGAACGGCAACGCGGTTTTCATGCACGAAAACCTGTTTCTTGCCGTCAAATGCCTTCTTGACGACTTCAATTTTTTCCTTTGCTTCATCCTTCTTCAAAACAATAATCATAATATTTTCCTCCTAAATTATAAGCGAATTGCCGATAAATGATTTTCACCGGTTACATTTGTTTTTTGGAACGTCAAAACAACGTTTTCGACCGTGAAGCCTGCATTTGCAAGCACATCGTCCATTGCGCCGCTTGCGCCGAATTCATCAAGGCCAACGATCGTTCCGTCAAGTCCGACGTAACGTTCCCAACCGCGCGTCGAGCCCATTTCAATGGCCGTTCTTCTTCTGACGGACGGCGGAAGCACCTGATCCTTGTAATTTTGCGGCTGTGCATCGAAACGTTCCATGGACGGCATGGATACGACGCTGACGTCTTCACCCAGCTTGAACAAACGCTCTTGGGCCTTGATTGCCAATGAAACTTCTGATCCGGAAGCAATCAGGATTCCGCTTGGACGCATCCCCTTTTGCGGAGAAACAACGTATCCTCCGCGAGCAACGCCTGCATCTGCAAGCTTGGACGTCCGTGACAAAACAGGCAGCTTTTGACGAGTCAAAACCAAAACCGTCGGATGATCAACGGAATCAATCGCCTGTTGCCAGGCAGCGATCACTTCGTTCGGATCAGCCGGACGAAGCACGTCGACATTCGGCAATGAGCGCAGACTCATCAGCTGTTCAACGGGCTCATGCGTCGGTCCGTCTTCTCCGACTGCGATTGAGTCATGCGTGAAAACGTAAACGACCGGGAGTTTTTGCAAAGCAGACAAGCGAATCGCGCCTCTCAGGTAATCCGAGAAAACGAGGAACGTTCCGCCGAATACTCTAAGACCTCCATGCAAGGCCATTCCGTTCATGATCGTTCCTTGAGCAAACTCGCGAACGCCGTATGCGACGTTTCTTCCGGTCGGATGCTCGTCATCAAGCAGACCGCTTGCGTCAATTGCGGTTTTGTCTGATGAAGACAAGTCTGCGGAGCCGCCGACAAGATTGTCCATTTTTTCTGCAAGCACTTGGATAACCTTATGACTCGTATCGCGGCTTGCTTCCGCTCCGCTCTCGTAGCGCGTCATCCCGTCAAGAGCATTGAGGCAACGCTTGCCGTTTAAGACCGCAACCGTTTCATCAAAGCATTCTTCATCAGATGCCGCCAAATCGTCAAGCACCTTGCGCCAATCGTCATGAGCCTTTTTGCCGCGATTTTCGATCATCGTTTCAGCTGCAGCTTTGACTTCCGGCAAAACCGTGAAGGCTGGTCCGTCATACTCAAGGCGAGTCCGAAGATTTTCAAGCCCGTTTTCTCCAAGCGGCGCACCGTGCACGGCATTCGTTCCAGCCTTGTCAGCCCCGAAACCGATTGTCGTCTTGATTTCGATCAGACTCGGCTTATCCGTTTTCCTGGCCTTTTCGATTGCCCGATCGATTTCATCGACGTCATTGCCGTTTGCGACCAGCTGCGTATCCCAGCCGTAGCTTTCAAATCTGCGACAAACATCCGTCCTGAAGCTTCTTGAAGCCGGTCCGTCCAAAGAAACGTCATTTGAATCGTACAAGACGATTAATTTGGATAGACGCTGATTACCGGCAAAGCTGGCCGCTTCATGCGAGATTCCTTCCATTAAATCACCGTCACCGACAAGACAGTACGTGAAATGGTCGACCACTTTGGCTTTTTTGTTCAAGCGAGCCGCCAAAGTTCTTTCAGCAAGCGCCATTCCGACTGCCATCCCGATGCCTTGGCCAAGCGGACCCGTTGTTGCTTCAACACCGGGAACATGTCCACGCTCAGGATGACCAGGAGTCTTGCTTCCAAAACGCCGGAAGTTCTTCAAGTCGTTAATCGACAGATCAAAGCCGCTGACGTGAAGCATTGCATATAAGAGTGCCGATCCATGTCCGGCAGAAAGAACGAAACGGTCGCGATTCGACCACTCGGGATCTTTCGGATCTACTCTCAAATGACGTGAAAACAATGCCCACATCATTGGTGCCGCTCCAAGGGCAATCCCCGGATGCCCTGAATTTGCCCGCTGAATCATTTCACAGCTCAAAACGCGCAGATTGTTGATTGCAAGTTCATCAATATTTTGTCCAACTTCTTTTTTCATTTTCGTTCCTCCCGATTAATAAAAAAGCTCCTACAGCGACACTGTAAGAACCGAAAATCTGTCAAGATACGAAAAACAGAAAATTAAAAAGGCCTCACAGTGCAATTGCATCCATGCGACCTTTGACCACAAGAAAATCATTACCGGCCGCATCCAGTTTGGGAAAGTAACGCCCATACCGGATGCGGCATCGACGTTACTGGATAAACCAGTAATAGTAAAATCGTAATTGTGATTTTGCAGTTGATTTTCTCATGATTACATTCTCCTTAAAAAATTAAATCGTCATTAAATAAACTTGTTGATACGATTATAATTCGATTTTAGGGATTCGTCAACCATTTTTTAGTCTTTTTTAATTTTTGTGAAAAAAGAATTTTTGCATCCACGAATCATTCTTCTTGATTTGAACAAATGCAAGCGCAGCAAACAAAAACGCACCGACGAAGTCAGCAATCAAATCGCCCATCGTGTCCATCAAAGCGGCTCTTCCGACCAACATGTGACCGTTTGCCATATAGCGCTGCAGATTCATCCCGAACGAATCACACGTGAATTCATAAAATTCCCATAAAACACCGCACATCATCGCAAATTCCGTCGCATACAGACTGATGAATAACGGCGGAAGTTTTTGCTGCTCTTTTGGAACGAGCGCACCAAAAAGCGCCAGCGCAAAACTTGCGAGCAAAGCACCGCTGATAAGGTGGAGTCCTTTGTCCCAATAAGGAATTCGATAAAAATGATAGATGGTTCCCAAATAAATTGCCCCAAAGATAAAAAGCAAAAAGAATCCGTAAATCATCGGAGGCAGATATAAATCAAATTTGACGGAAACGATTTTGGGCAAGCAAGCGATCACGATTCCCAAAACGATTTCCAAGCAAAGAAACAATGCCGCATTTTTATCCTTGGGAACAGTGGCCAAAAACGCATCCTTAGCCGTCAAAACAAGAGAAAAGAGCATCATCAGCACAATTACCGCCAACCCGCAGTCAGTAGCTTTTTTCATATTCCAAACACGTCCTTTCGAATTTAATTATCCTATCGTCGCTTAAAACTGGCAAGCATTTGTTCTTGACGGTAGCGACTCGGCACGACTCCGTACGTTTCTTTAAACGCTTGACTGAACTTGCTTTGGCTGGAGTATCCGACCGCCCTTGCAACGTCAAAAAGCAACATGTCGCTTTCCTTAAGCATTTCGGAAGCTTTTTTCATTCGATAGTCTTTCATATATGAAGCGATCGGTTTTCCGTAAACCTTCTTAAACACTGCTTTGAGCGTTGTCTGATTCATCAAGAACTCGCTTGAAAGCGCGTCGATCGTGTATCTTTTATCCAAATTTTCAATCATCTTTGCATGAACTTTTTGAATCGTTTCGATCTGATTTTTAGAATATTTTTCTCTGGAAAATGCAGGGCTTTCAACCAGTTTCAGACGCAAAATCAACTCCTGCATTTTAACCCTGGCATAAGGAACGACCATCTCCTTTGGCAGATCATACAGCACCGAAAACAAAGAATCGACCGCAAAGCTCGCCAAAATAGTCGTCGAACCGTCAGTTCCTTTGCCGCAAAATTTCTCATACATCTGATTAACATCAATCGAGGTCGATTTCAGCAATTCAAAAAATTCATCCTGAACCTTGGAAAGATCCATGAAAATGCAGAGTCCTTGATAATATTCCAGCGGAAATTCGATCTCGGAATGAGCGCAGCTGTTCATATCGTGCAAAGACATGTCTCCTTCTCCAAGGTAAAGCGCTGATCCGTCTCCCATCTCCCAACCGATTCGCCCAAACCGACAGTGATTGATTTCAATCGTTTTTCTCTCCAGACAATCATGACTGAAATTGAGCGATCTTGCCAGATAAGTTCTGAAACAAAGTTCGATTCCGGGAGCAATTTCATATATTTCAAGCTTGCCTTTTCCATTTTCAAAAAGGGTTGCGTACAAGTTGTTTTCGATCAACAGCGAATCAGCGGATCCTCCAAAGTGATTTTCCATGGCAATTTTGCCGTCAGGAATTCCTTGAAGCTTTTTTTTGAGTTTTAGTTTGACCTCATCCATTTCATCACCTCAAATTTATCATACCATTTATCGACAAAATTAGCCCGTTTAGAAAAATATCTGTCCCGTTCAGGTAAAAACAAGTCGCTTTCCTTGTTAGTTTTGATTTGAGAATGTATGCTGAATTTTGTAGACAAAAAGCCGTTTCCGATTTTTGACCGGAAACGACTGTTTTATCTTCTATGTTGATGCAGCAAACCAAATAAACGATCAGACTGTCGTTTTGGGCGCTGACGTTGACGCAATCGAGCCTGTTTGCAAAATCGCTCGTGCCAAAGGCCTTGACGCATTCGGAATAACTGAATTCGACATAACGATGGCCATTGATGTTTCCAAGTTTCATCTGTTTTATAATCTAAGGAGCTGAATTTATGCGAAAAGAAACTTACGATGTTACCGGGATGACCTGCTCTTCCTGCGTAAGACACGTTGAAAAAGCCGTCTCCAAGCAACCAGGCGTCAAGAAAGTCACGGTCAACCTTTTAAAAAACAGCATGGTGGTCGATTACGACGAAAGCAAGCTTAATCAGGCAGAAATCGAACATGCCGTTTCAGATGCGGGATATGGAGCAAAGCTTCGCTCAAAAAATGCTGATTTGACCAAAGATACGGAAGAAAATCCGGCGCAAAAAGAGTATGAGTCGTATAAACGGCGCTTGATCTGGTCGATCGTCTTTACCGTCCCGCTGATCTACCTTTCGATGGGACACATGCTTGGTTGGCCTTTGCCGTTTTTCTTCTTAGGAACAACGAATGCCATTACCTTTTCCTTCACGCAGTTCCTGCTGCTTCTTCCGGTCGTTTACCTTAACCGCAGCTATTTCATCAACGGGTTCAAGTCTCTTTTCAAAGGAACGCCGAACATGGACTCTTTGGTAGCATTAGGAGCTTCGGCAGCGCTTGTCTACGGAATCTTTACTATTTACAAAATCGGCATCGGATTGGGACTTTCAGATTTTAAAAGCGTCTCGGCACACGTCATGAATCTTTACTTTGAATCTGCCGGAACCATTTTAACCTTGATTACGCTCGGAAAAACGCTTGAGGCAAAAGCCAAGGGCAAAACAACGGATGCCATTTCAAAGCTTTTGAATCTGGCACCTAAAACGGCCAGAGTGCTGCGTGACAATCAGGAAAAAAACGTTCCGGTAGAAGAAGTCAAAAAAGATGACGTCGTAATCGTCAAGGCCGGAGAAAGCATCCCTGTTGACGGCGTCATCATCTCCGGCAGCGCATCAATCGACGAATCTGCTCTGACGGGCGAGAGTCTTCCGGTCGACAAAAAAGAAGGCGACAAGGCAATCGGTGCAACCATCAACCGAAACGGCTACTTCAAAATGAGAGTCACCAAGACAGGCGATGAGACCGTCCTTGCTCAAATTGTCAAACTTGTCGATGAAGCAACAAGTTCCAAGGCTCCTATCGCTAATTTGGCCGATCGCGTCAGCGGCGTCTTCGTTCCGATCGTAATCGGCATCGCTTTTATCGCGGCCATTATTTGGCTGTTGCATGGTTCAACGTTTGAATTTGCTCTTTCAATCGGAATTTCCGTTCTTGTCATCAGTTGTCCGTGCGCTCTCGGACTGGCAACGCCGACGGCCATCATGGTCGGAACCGGCCAAGGGGCAATAAACGGAATCTTGTTCAAATCCGCCAAGGCACTTGAAACGACGCATGAGCTGCAAACGATCGTTTTTGACAAAACGGGAACGATTACGGAAGGCAAACCGGTTGTCACCGATATCTTTCCTTTGCAAAATACAGAAAACGATTTGCTGCAAATTGCGGCTTCGCTTGAATCCTTGTCTGAACACCCTTTGGCTCAAGCAATTACGACTTCTGCAAAAGAAAAAAATCTTTCTTTCCTTGAGGTCGAAAAATTCACGCAGGTTGCAGGACAGGGAATTAGTGGTATTATCGATGGTAAGAAGATTCTTGCCGGAAATTTGAAAATGATGAATGAAAACCAGATTGAAACAACGTCAGCAAATTTTCTTGACAACAGTACAAACGGCGGAAAAACAACGCTTTACTTTGCCCAAGACAATCGTCTCATCGGCATCATCCGCGTCGCTGACGTTATTAAAGACACAAGCAAAGAAGCAATTGAGGAACTCAATCAAATGGGCCTTCAAACGATCATGCTGACCGGTGACAACGAAACGACCGCAAGATCCATCGCTAAAAAAGCCGGCATCAGAAACGTCATCGCGGAAGTCCTGCCTGCTGACAAAGAACATGAGATTCAAAAGCTGCAAAACCAAGGACAAAAAGTCGCCATGGTCGGTGACGGAATCAACGATGCGCCTGCCCTTGCAAGAGCAGACGTCGGCATTGCCATCGGAGCAGGGACCGACATTGCCATTGATTCAGCCGACGTTGTTTTAATGAAAAGCCAGCTCACTGAAGTTTCGACCGCTATCAAGCTCAGCAAGGCGACCATCAAAAACATCAAAGAAAATCTTTTTTGGGCATTCATCTACAACATTATCGGAATTCCGATCGCTGCAGGAATCTTCTACCCTGCATTTGGATTTAAACTCAGTCCGATGATCGGTGCTCTTGCAATGAGTTTCAGTTCCGTCTTTGTCGTTACAAATGCTTTGCGGCTGCGCTTTTTCAAAGCAAGGCACTCTAATCATAAAAATTAATCCAGGAGGAATCAACAATGGAAAAAACATTTACCGTAAAAGGCATGACATGCATGAATTGTGCAAATCACGTCAAAGAAGCATTATTGAAAGTTGACGGAGTAATGTCCGCCAAAGTTGACCTTGAACAAAAAAAGGCAACGATTGAAGCCGATTCGACCGTAACGGACAAGGCATTGAAAGATGCGGTTTCAGATGCAGGCTATAAGGCCAAGTTCGGTTTCTTCAAATAACTGATGAACCATGCCTGAAATTAAAGCCCTGGATGATTTGCGATTAATTACAAATCTCATCCGGGGCTTTTGCGTATGTAGGACAATCTTATGTTATGACAGAAAGCTGTTTCCATTTATCAAAACGTTAAAAAGGAATGAGAGCTTGACCAGTTTACGGGCAGATTTGAAAAAACGACGTTTTGCCCGTAACCGAGTCCAGCCTTTTACGGGCAGATTTCAAAAATCGCCATTTTGCCCGTAACCGAGGGCTGCATTTTACGGGCATATTTCAAAAATCGATGTTTTGCCCGTAACCGTGAGGCGGGTTTTACGGGCAGATTTCAAAAATCGACGTTTTGCCCGTAACCGGGAACTGGAATTTTACGGACAGATTTGAAAAAACATGAAAACAGCCAAGCGTCCTCAACCTGGACACTTGGCTGTTTTTCATTAATCGTCTTATTTTGTGAAACCGTACTTCTTGTTGAAACGATCCACGCGACCATCTGCTTGCGTAAACTTTTGCTTACCTGTGTAGAACGGATGTGAATCACAAGAGATTTCGACACGAATCAATGGGTATGTTTTGCCATCTTCCCATTCGATCGTTTCTGAAGATGTCTTCGTAGAACCTGACAAGAACTTATAGCCTGTTGCAGAATCCAAGAAAACAACTTCATGATAATCTGGATGAATTCCTTGCTTCATTATAATTTCGCTCCTTTGCCCTGAACCATTTGCTGGATCAGAGTTATTCTGTGCTATCGCAACATACTTCATAATAACATGAAACTTCAAGTCATGCAATTATCTTTTTTCGATTTTTTTGCCTGACCGCTTCGTTTTCGACAAATCTTCGACCTTTTGGCAAAATTCAGCATTGTCTTTCGTCTGCTTGAAGACTTTTAAAATATCATTCGTGAAACGAACGGTATCGCTTGTTGAAATTTTGCGAAGCTTCCAAACTGCTTCAAGTTCTTCTTTGGTCAACAAAAGTTCTTCTTTTCTCGTGCCCGACTTCTTGATGTCAACAGCCGGAAAAATTCGGCGTTCTGCCAAATCACGATTCAATTGGAGTTCTTGATTGCCGGTCCCTTTAAATTCCTCAAATATGATGTCATCCTGCCTGCTGCCCGTTTCAACCAAAGCAGTCGCAATAATCGTCAGACTTCCGCCTTCACGGACGTTTCGTGCCGATCCAAAAAATTTCTTCGGACGGTACAAAGCCGTCGGATCCAGACCACCGGACAGGGTTTTGCCGCTTGAAGGAATCACGAGATTGTATGCGCGCGCAAGTCTGGTCAACGAATCAAGCAAAATCACGACATCCTGCTTATCCTCGACCAATCGCATCGCACGCTCAAGAACCATTTCTGAAATGTGAACATGACTTTCCGGTCTCTGATCAAAGGTCGAATAAACGACTTCACCGTTCGGATTGATTGATGAAACGTAATCTTCCAAATCGGTAACTTCTTCGGGACGCTCATCAATCAGAAGAACGATCAGTTTTGCATCTTTTGCATTCTTTGAAATTCCGGCTGCGATATTCTTCAAAAAAGTAGTCTTTCCGGCCTTAGGAGGCGCAACAATCATGCCTCTTTGACCAAATCCGACCGGTGCAAAGAGATCAATCAAGCGTGTCGACAAATCTTTGGGATTATTTTCAAGGACCAGTTTCCTATCAGGATAAATTGCCGTCAAAGCAGGAAAATGAGGTCTTCCCTTGGCTTCATCCGGATCTTTTCCGTTGACCGCATCAATATACATCATGCCGTAACGATCGTTATTGGAGCCCTTACGCGGCGGTCTGACTCTTCCGGCCACCTCATCACCGTTTCTCAGACCAAAACGCTTGATTTGAGATGCCGACAAATAGATGTCTTCTTTTGAAGGACTGTAATTGAGCGGTCTCAAAAAACCATATCCGCCGTCATCGTAAAAAATTTCAAGAATCCCTTTCATCCTGAAATCGTCTTGTTCGGCCTGCGCCCGGATGACAGCCAAAGACAATTCTTTTTTGTTCATCTGACTATAGTATTTGATCTTGTATTCACGCGCATACTCGTAAATTTCTTTCAGCGTCTTCTTTTGAAGATCTTCAAGTGTCAAATTTTTTTGGCTCATGTCATCCCTCGTTTTCTTCTAATGATTGAGACTCTCGCTTTCATTAATTACTTCAAGATCAACTGACAAGCCTCTGAATTTTTCAACGATCCGGTCATATCCGCGCAAAATATTGTCCGCTTTGTTGATGACGGTCGTTCCCTTAGCCATCAGTGCCAAGCCGACGAGAGACACGCCAGCACGAATTTCGCCTGCTTCAACCACTGTCCCGGAAAGATCGGTCGAATGCCCGACCGTAATAATTCCGTCTTTGCTGGAAATCTTTGCACCCATCCGCTGCATCTCAGGAATATGCTTGGTTCTTTCAGGATAAAGCGTGTCAATAATCGTCGAACTTCCTCTTGCCTGCATCAAAAGCGGCGTGATCGGCTGCTGCAGATCCGTGGCAAATCCAGGGAAGGGAGACGTTTTGATGTTTACCGGACTCAAAACGTCTCCGCCCGGAACATAAATCTCATCCTCATCGATTTCCATTCGAACGCCCATTTCCTCCAATTTGGACAAAAACGGATCCAAGTGTTCCGTGATGACGTTTTTGACCAGCACGCCGTTGCCGTTGGCTGCGGCAAACGACAAATACGTCCCCGCTTCGATTCGATCGGGAATAATCGTGTGGACGTTCATTGATTTGAGCGAATCAACGCCCTGAATGCGAATCTCATTTGTACCGGCTCCGCGAATATGGGCACCCATATTATTCAAAAAAGTTGCCAAATCAACGATTTCCGGCTCACGAGCAACGTTTTCCATAATCGTCAGTCCCTTGGCCTTGACGGCGGCCAGCAAAACGTTAATCGTCGCACCGACAGAAACGAGGTCAAAAAAGATTCTTGCTCCGTGCAATCCTTCTGGACCCGTCGTAATGTGAACGGTATTTTCTTTTTCTTCAACATGCGCTCCCAACGCTTTGAAACCTTTGATATGCTGATCAATCGGACGCGGACCGATATTGTCGCCGCCGGGAAATCCAACGATCGCTTCGCCGAACTTTCCAAGCAAAGCCCCCATAAAATAATATGACGCGCGCAAACTTCGAATTGCGCCGCCTGGAAGCGGAACGCTCTTGATTTTTGTCGGATCAACCAAAAGTTCCCCTCGTCTGTAAGTCGAATCGACATTCATCGCCTTTAAAATCAGCATCAGATTATGAACGTCCAAAATATCCGGAACCGAATCAAATTTAACAGGCGTATCTGCCAAAATGGCCGCAGGAATCAATGCAACAGTACTGTTTTTGGCACCCCCGATTGTAACTTCGCCAGACAGCTTCTGTTGACCCTTAACAATCATTTTTTCCATTTCAAATATATCCTCACTCAAAATTTTTTCGAATCATCATCAATTAATATGCAAAATTAATCGTTATCAACTTCATTTTGCATGCGCTGAAAAAAGAATGCGCCATATTGCATTTTACAAGATATGTGCTATTGTTTCAATATCATTACAAATATTATCTCATTTTTTTAACAAAAATGCGCTATGTTCTGAGCTATTTTGTTGACTTTCCAAATAATGAACGCTACCCTTGCATTAGGTGATCAGAGCAGATGACTTTCTTTTTTACATAAATAGCTAAACAGCAGAAAGGAATTCAATATGTATCTTGCAATTAAAGAAATAAAACACGAAAAATTACGTTACGGAATGATTATCGCCATGATCGCCCTCATCAGCTGGCTCATCTTTATCTTGACCGGCCTTGCGCAAGGATTGGGAAACCAAAACACCGCAGCAATCGACAGCTGGAATTTCAAATCAATCGCATTGAACAAGGACGCAGACGTAAACCTGCGTCAATCTTTGATCACATCCGAACAAATCAGCGCCCTGCATTTAACCAAAAAAGAAACGCTGCTTGGACAGGCATCCGTCGTAGCCAAGCACAAAAAGATGAAAAATACGAGTGCCAACTTCATCGGACTTGAGAAAAACGGGTTTATTGCAAAAGACATCAAAAATTTTCCGACAAAATCAGGCGATGTCCTGCTTGATGACTCATTCAAACGTTCCGGATTGAAGAAAGGCTCAAAAATCAAATTGAATTCAGAAGGCAAAACGTTCACCGTCATCGGATTCGTCGATAATGCCAAAATCAACATTTCGCCTGTAATCTATGGTACCCTGTCAGATTGGCAATCATTGAGAAACGTCCCCGAAAACTTCAAGGCAAGCGCCGTTGCGTCGCAAAAAGAAGGCTTTGAAGCAAACGATCTTTCAACGTATTCCAAACAAAAACTGATTGACAATCTTCCCGGCTACGAAGCGCAAAATGCCACTTTTGGCTTGATGATCGGTTTTTTGCTGGTGATTTCGCTCATCATCATGGGCGTTTTCCAATATATCATCACCATCCAAAAGCTGGCTAATTTTGCCGTTTTAAGAGCACAGGGCATCCCCTCGTCATTTCTTGTCAAAAATACGATTTCGCAGGCATTTCTTTTGGGCGTAATCGGGCTTGTCCTCGGGACTTTGCTGACTTTCATCTGTTCGCTCGCAATTCCGAGTTCGGTTCCTTTGAAATTTGAGCCGTTGGCAATGCTTCTGGTCGGATTTTTGCTGCTTATCGCGGCAATTCTCGGGTCGCTCGTTCCAATCAGAACGATTCTCAAAGTAGATCCTGCAAACGCAATCGGAGGTTAAGACAATGGAAGCAATCGAACTAAAAAACATCAACAAGTACTACGGCAAAGGCACAAGCAAGGTCCATGTCTTAAAAGACATCAGTTTTAAGGCCGATAAAGGCGAATTCGTTTTGATTCTGGGCCCGTCAGGTTCCGGAAAAAGCACGTTTCTGACGATTGCCGGCATCTTGCAAAAACCGACTTCCGGCGATGTTTTGATCAACGGGACGAATACTCGTAACATGCCGATGAATTCCAAAGAAAAACTTCGCCTGAACAAAATCGGTTTCGTGCTCCAGTCGCATAACCTCGTACCCTATCTGACCGTTTCAGAACAATTCGAGCTCGTAGACAAAGTTAAAAACACTGAAAATCTCAGTCAAAAAGAACTTGAAAAATTGCTTGAATCGCTTGAAATTTCTAATCTGATATCTAAATATCCAAACGAGCTTTCAGGAGGTCAAATGCAGCGTGCTGCCATTGCACGTGCCCTTTATGCAAATCCGGAAATCATCCTCGCAGACGAACCGACGGCTGCGCTTGATACGCCGCGAGTCAAAGAAGTCGGCAATCTTTTAGGCAACCTTGCCCATCGTCAAAACAAGGCCGTCATCACCGTAACTCATGATTTGCGATTATTGGATCAAGCCGACAGAGTCTACGATCTTAACGACGGAAAGTTGAATGAAAGATAAATTCTAAAAGCCCCAAAAATCGATAAATTCGATGTTGGGGCTTTTTGGTTATTTTTGCCACGACGAGAAATTGTCCTGTATACGCAAAAACTCGGATAAGATTTGCAATTAACTGCAAGTCATCCGAGTTTTTCATTTTGAGTCATCGTTTCTTCCCAGCCTCTTCCGGCCAGACATAATTAAAATTTATTTTTCCGCTGCAGACTTTACGAATTCAGCAAACAATCCTTCCGGACGTTGCGGACGTGAAAGAAATTCCGGATGGTATTGCGCAGCTACGAAGAATTTATGGTCAGTAATTTCAACAACTTCAACCAAACGATTGTCAGGAGACGTGCCGGCAAAAGTCAAGCCTTTGTTTGACAAGATTTCACGATAATCATTGTTGAATTCGTAACGATGACGGTGACGTTCTTGAATCACGTCTTGATTGTCATACGCTGCTGCCGTTCTTGTTCCTTGCTTGAGCTTGCATGGATAAAGACCAAGACGTTGCGTTCCGCCCATATCTTCGACGTCAGCTTGATCAGCCATCAAATCGATGATATTGTTCTTGCAGTTTGCATCAACTTCAGCACTGTTGCAATCTTCAAGTCCGCAAACGTCGCGGGCGAATTCGATGCAGGCCATTTGCATGCCAAGGCAGATGCCAAGGAACGGAACGTTGTTTTCACGCGCATAACGAATGGCTTGAATCATGCCTTCGAGGCCACGATTGCCAAAGCCCCCGGGAACGATTATGCCGTCATAACCTTTCAACTCGTCAGCAACGTTTTCTGCAGTCAATTTTTCAGAGTTAAAGTAGTCGATTTTGACGTTTGCATTAATCTTATAGCCGGCATGCTTCAAAGCTTCGTTAACCGAAATATAAGCGTCAGGAAGCTGAACGTACTTGCCGACAAGCGCAATTTTGACTTCTCCTTCAAGGTTGCGAACGCGTTTGCAAAGCGATTGCCAATCGGTCATGTCTGCTTGCGGCGTGTCAAGATGAAGCATCCTGCAGACGATTTCGTCCATGTGTTGTGCTTGCAAATTCAGAGGAATTTGATAAAGCGTGTCAACATCCATTGATTCAATGACCGCTTCTGGTTCAACGTCGCAGAAATTGGCAATTTTGTTACGCATGTTTTCCGAAATCGGCTTTTCCGTTCTGACAACCAGAATATTCGGTTGGATTCCAAGGCCGCGAAGTTCTTTAACGCTGTGCTGCGTTGGTTTCGTCTTCATTTCGCCGGCTGCATGAAGGTAAGGAACGAGCGTCGTGTGAATATAGACGACGTTTTCGCTGCCGACTTCGGAACGCATTTGACGCAATGCTTCCAAAAACGGCAATGATTCGATATCACCAACGGTTCCGCCGACTTCTGTGATAACGACGTCAGCATCCGTCACCGTTCCTGCACGCATGATTTTTTCCTTGATCATGTTCGTGATGTGAGGAATAACCTGCACCGTTGCACCGAGATAATCGCCGCGACGTTCTTTTTTCAAAACTTCTGAATAAATTTTGCCGGTTGTAACGTTCGAGTACTTGTTCAGGTTGATGTCAATGAAGCGTTCATAGTGACCTAAATCAAGATCCGTTTCAGTACCATCATCCGTAACGAATACCTCACCGTGCTGATAAGGACTCATCGTCCCTGGATCAACATTGATATATGGATCAAATTTTTGAATCGTAATTTTTAAACCGCGATTCTTAAGTAAACGTCCCAGTGATGCAGCCACGATTCCCTTGCCAAGCGAAGAAACCACACCGCCAGTAACAAAAATATACTTGGTCATTATAAAAAGCTCCTTTGAATTTTTTCGGGTATCTTCCAACAAAAATAACAAGCTCCCTATTCCTCTTTTATGAATAGGGAGCTTGTCCTGCCGTACTCTTGGCCTCAATATATGTGAGGCGCCCATAAAGCATTCTACATAATTAATCGACGAGCGTCAAGCAAAAATTATAATTCGTCGTCATCGTCGGAATCTTCGTCATCATCCAACTCGTTCAGCTGACCTTCGATGCCGTCCGGAAGATCGTCTTCAGTATCGTCTGCATCATCGATATCGTCAAGATCTCGACTGTATTCCTTCAATTCACGATTTTCGTCTTCATCATCTTCATCGTCATAATCATCGTCAAGGTCGTTGTCTTCAGGATCGTCATCATTGTAATCGATCACGTCATCATCGTCAGCAGCATCGTCCAAGAAAGCGTTGACCTTCTTGCTCTTTTTGCGCGGACGATCTTCATCGTCTTCATCATCGGTGTGAACAAGCGCTTCGTCAATCGATTCGTATGGATACCATGAACGAAGTCCCCACGTATTTTCACCTAATGAGATGAAGCTGCCGTCAAAATTGAGATCCATATAAAATTGAGGCAAACGCTCACGAATTTCCTGGTCGCTTTTACCCAAAAACGTTTGAATCTCATTGACCAAATCAGCAAATACCATTTCTTTGCCATGTTCATTAAGAATTGCGTGAGCAACCTCAATCATGGACAATTCGTTTCTGTTGGCATCTTTGAACTTTTCTAGTTCCACTGGTACACGTCCTTTCCACTGTCTACAGTTTACTCTTCATCATACTATATTAAGCCGCGAATTGCAATCTGATTTTGTATTCTCCCAAGATTTCATCGCCCGTAAAAAGCCTGTAATCAATTGTCAAAGATCCCCTTTGAACTTTTCGATCATAGTCAAACTTGCAACAATCCGTTTCACATCTCAGCTCAACCGCTCCGTAAGGCGTCAAATAGCTCGTTTCAAATTTTCCATTTTCATTAAAATGCAGTTTCAATCTCATCTGACCGCTCTTTCGCGACAAATAGACGTCGTCTTCGCAAACTTTAAAAGTCACTCTGGCTTCGCTGCTCTCATCATAACGCAAATAAAGCGTTTGATTCTTAATCGAAAGTCTTCCGTCAAATTTTTGCGAATAGTCGTTTTTTTCTCCTGATTGAATCTGCCTTGTTCTTATGTCAACTTTGACCGGTATTCCGTTTTCCAATGAAAAAACCTTTCCTTTCTTGCCATGCATTCTTTGTGTATAATGAAACTAAAACATCGTAAAGAAGGTAATATCATCACAGATTATACACCAAAAATGCTCGAAAGAGAAAAGGTTCTGAGAGATCCTGTTCACGATCATATTTATATCCAGCATCAGGTTATTCTTGATCTGATCAACACCAAGGAATTTCAGCGTCTCAGGCGCATCAAGCAGCTCGGAACCACCAGTTCGACTTTTCACGGTGCAGAACATTCAAGGTTTTCTCATTCTGTCGGCGTTTACGAAATAACGCGCCGCATCTGTGACCTTTTCGAACGCAACTACCCTTCAAAAGAACCTTCAGACGGTCTTTGGGATGATTCCGAACGATTGGTGGCTTTATGCGCAGCCTTGCTCCACGATGTCGGCCATGGCGCTTATTCGCACACTTTTGAGCATATTTTTTCAACAAACCATGAAGAAATGACCCAAAAAATCATTACCGATCAATCAACTGAAATAAATGCCGTCCTGCGCGAAGTTTCCCCTGCATTTCCCGAAAAAGTCGCAAGCGTCATCAATAAAACCTATCCTAATCCTCAAGTCGTTCAGATGATTTCAAGCAAATTGGATGCCGACCGCATGGACTACCTTTTGCGTGATTCGTATTTTACCGGAACGCACTACGGAACGTTTGACTTGACGCGAATCCTGCGTGTCATGCGCCCTTATGAAGGCGGGATCGTTTTCGATAAAACGGGGATGCATGCGGTTGAAGATTACATCATCAGTCGTTTTCAGATGTATCAGCAAATCTACTTTCATCCAGTTTCGCGTTCAATGGAAGTTATTTTGAGCCACCTTTTAAAACGTGCCAAAGACTTGTATCTTAAAAACGAGCTTGAAGACGGGTTTGCCAAAAATTATCTTGAACCGTTTTTTAACGAAGAATTTACGCTTGAAGATTATCTCAGACTGGATGACGGCGTGCTCAATACGTGCTTTGAATCCTGGCGCTATTCAAAAGACAGGATTTTAAAAGATTTTGCCATCCGTTTTTTGGATCGTCATCCGTTAAAATCAATGCTCTACGATTCAAACACCGCCTCAATCAGCCTGGATAATCTAAAAGAACTGGTTTCAAATTGCGGTTACAATGCTGATTACTACACCGGCACGAACAACAGCTTCGACCTTCCGTACAAATATGACAAGGCCAACATCAAGTTGTTGGAAAAAAACGGAGATCTGGTTGAACTTTCAAACGTTTCCGCGTTGGTCGGAGCCTTAACAAACAAATCATTGGGAGATGAACGTTTCTTTTTCCCTAAGGAAATGCTTGAAGAAGAATCTCAATCAGAAATTTTCAAATGCTACTATGACGAATTTTTGAAACATCTCAAAAATGATCGCATCATTTAAGGAAGGAACTTTAAATTGAAATTTGTCAAAGAAAACCTCTGGCTTCCATGGACGCCGATAATCATTGCAGTCGCTTTGATTGTTTCTTCAATCTCATGCTTAAACAAATATCGTTTGCCGTGCTCAAATTTTTTATTCATGCTTGGTCTTTTCTGCCTTTGCATCATGATGGTTGACATCTTGCTTCATGCGCATCTGATGGCAGGATGGTTTCAAAAACAACGCAAAGGAGAAAGCGATGAAGACTTCAAAAAGCGCAAAATCGACGTTCGCAAAGTCGCTTCGGAAAAAAAGAACGAACCCATCCACTTCAAAAAACTCTCGTTTAATTGCACTCTGATCGGAGTGATTCTGATTCTCATCGCAATTACGATGACGATCTGACAAAACGCAAAAACCAGGATGATATTTGCAATCAATCGCAAATCATCCTGGTTTTCAATTTGAGTCATGTTTTTTTCCAACCTCTTACGGCTAGACATAATTAAAAAAGTCAACACTAGATTATATCGGGTCAAATCACCGAATTTTTTGAAATTCAGTAAAAAAATTACCAAGAAGGCTTAAATTTGTCGCCAAGATACCGATAACAAAGTACGTAAGGGTTATGATTTTACTTTACACATGGTCTTTACAGGCTCCGTGCCTCTCATAAGCGGATTGCCTGCACTGACGCATTCCCCAAAATCAACAACTAACTAACTGACTTGCCGCCATTTGATCGATGGCGGTTTTTTTACATAAAAGCTAAGAAATCAATTGATGTCTTCATAATCCCCGCTGATTTCATTCAGTTTCCTGGCCTTTTTAGTTGCCGAATTGAACTGATACATTCCCTTTAAATTAGAAACTTGCGTGTTAGAATCGCTCGTATGGCGAATTTCAATCTGATAGTTGTCTTTTGAAGTTTCCTGCACGTAATACTGATCCCCGGCTTCCTGCGGGATTTTCGTCGCTGTTCTGAATGAATTTAAAACTTCATCATTCGTCATCGAAGATGCAAACGATGAAATTTCTGAATTATCGGCAGACGAAATGTCGCTTCCCGTTGCCTTCTCATACTGCGAACTCATCAGCTTGGAATTTCTGGCATTCGTATAGCCTGACTCAGAGCTTGCGCTTTCAGCTTTGCTAACGGACTCATTTTGTGCCTGTGCAATCAAAGAATCATATTTGGAAGCTTTGTATTGCAAATTTTCAACCGCCTGATAGCTGTTTGAAAGCGAATTAAGGGCTTGCAGACTTCCGCCTGCTTCAGAATACTTACCGGCTTTGTAATAAGCAGTCACGTCCTCATAATAACGATTTGCAAGTTGAATAATCTGATATTCGCGCTGTACTTTTTTAATCTGCTTGAAGAGCGCATCCGGACTCGTAACGTTATCCAAATTTGCCAAGTTTTTTTCCGCTTCTTCAACATCGTTTCCGGTCAGTGCCTTTTTTGCGGCCAAAAGATACTTTAGATTGTTGCGCAATTTTTGTGCTTTGACAGACAGGCTTTTTTCATCAACTGCTTTCAGTTCGGAATACGCCTGCTTGTTATCCCCGGTTTCAAGATTGGAAATCGCCGTTTGATAGGCCGTATTTCCATCATTTCCGACCGTAGTCTTGTTTTGCTTTTCACCGCACCCGACAAGCAACAATGCCATTATCGCTGCTGACGCCGCCTTAACTGCATTTTTAAAAAATTTCATCGATTTCATCCCTTCTAAAAATCGGTGCCTTTGCGCTTTTGGTTAATTTTTCTTCCCATCAGATAGGTCGTAATCCAAATAACCAAAATTACCGCAACGGCTGAGTACAAAACCGCCATGCATTCGCCAACGAAAATCTTCGAATTTAAATAATAGCCAAAATTGGCATTCAGTTTGTAAAGCAAAATGAACAATGCCAAATCGCCGCCAAACATTCCAAAAAACAAGGTGTTGAACGTCATGCCCATAATCTGAAAACCAATCGTGCGTCCGCTTTTGAAAATTTCCGCAATCGTAATTCCTGGATTTTGTTCACTCAATTCCTCCAGACCGCTTGAAATTGCCACTGCCGCTTCAGCAATTGCGCCAAGCGTGCTCAAAACGGTCGTTGAAATCAAAATAGTTTCAAAATTGGCACCGACAAGCAGATTGAAAGCTTCGATTTCTTCGGATTGCTCATTTGAAAAACCTTTGATTTGGGCAAAATAATCCAAAGGAACGATCAAAAGCAGCATTATGACCATTACGATCAGCGTTGCAACGAATGCCGTATTCGTCGAAGTCTCGTTCTTGTTGCCCATGAAAATCGTGATTGCAAGAATGCAAACCCCCGCAAAAAAAGTTACGCCGATTGCAGAAATTCCGCCGGTAATCAGGATGACGGCCGCAAACAGAATCAAAAAATTGAAGACAACGCTCAAAAATGACGTAAAACCGCTTTTTCCGCCAACAAGGATCATCAAAACCATCAATATGAGCGTCAACAGACTAATCGTTGACATCTTGAGCACCCCCTAAAACTTTCGCGCTGAGAAAGCTTGCGCATGGAATGACCAGCGTTACTCCTATTCCGCTGACCAAAGTCTGCACGATTCCAAGCGCCATCGTCCATTCGAACGTATAAGCAATGCTGTTTCCCGTTTTAAAATACAGAATCGCCATCGTAAAAGTTTCTGCAAAAAAGATCATCAGAAGAACGTTGATCAATGGTCCCATTATCGATCGTCCAACTGCCATCCCTGATTTAAAAAGCTGTCTTTCGCTAATCTTTTCATCAGTTCTCTTCATTTCAAATAAAGTTGAAACTATGTCGGTTGCAGCATCCATTACCGTTCCTAAAAGTCCGATGACGGTTGCTGCAAGAAAAAGCTGCTTCGGAGACTGCGTCGCATAATCCAGCGCCTCATAATGAACGCCCTTGCCGTTCGTGACGTTCATTGCAATCAGTCCGATCAAAAGCGCAATCACCGTTCCGGAAACGACTGACGCGCAAGTCACGAACCATTGCTTGTTAAACCCGATCACAAGCCAAAGCGAAAGAATCGTAAAAATAAAAGCTGCCGCTGCAAACAACCAAAAAAAGTGCGTCAGATTAAGCATCACGTCAAGCTGAACGAAAATCAAGAAAACAACAAAATTAACCGCCACGCTCAGCAATGTTTTTAATCCGTTGAGTTTCATCGTTGCATATAACAAAACGATGACAAGCCATAACAGCATTACCAGACAAACGTCGCGCTTATAGTGAGAAATCGAGGAATTCAACTTTCCATGGTGCTTTTTGATCGTCAAAAAGACCTGATTTCCGACTTTGTATTCTTGATCCAACCCGCCTGATTGCGAATAGGTATTTCTTAATTTGACAATCTTGTTTCGATACTTCCCGTTCAAGATTTTAAAGGTTACTTCCTGAACCGTTATTTTATCTTGATTATTGAACGTGTCCTTAGTTTTGCTGACTGATTTGACAGAAACGTTTTCGACTTTTCCTACCGGTTGTTTGTAAAGAAAAGCATCGTTGCTGACAAAAATATATATAATCAGCCCGCTGAGAACAATTAAAAGCAATTTTAACAAATTGTGCTTATCAAATAATGTTTTCATTATTAATCACCCCAAGCTTCACTTTTAAGATACCATTTTGATGTAAAGAATTAAAGAAAATATTGCAATGAAAATATTTGCTTGCTTTTGCGTTAACTTAATAATAAGATTAGGTTAACTAACAAAAGGGAGCCCATTATGGAAACAATCGAAAAAGTATTCAACTTACTGACTGAAACGCCTGAATACGTTTCAGGGCAACAAATAGCAAACAAACTCAACATCTCGCGTACGGCCGTCTGGAAAGCAGTCAGTTCTTTAAAGCAACGCGGATTCTTAATCGAGGGCAAAACGCGGATGGGCTATCGCTATCTTCCGTCAATGAAATTGAACGAAGATGAAATCAGACGATATCTTGATCCTGCGTTGGATCTGACTTTTGAAACATATGAGCAAATCGAATCAACCAACGATTTTTGTAAAAAACTGGCTCTCGATTCAAAAACATCAAAACCGCACATTGTTTTGTCAGAGCATCAAACAGGCGGTCACGGACGCTATGGACGAAGCTTCTTTTCTCCAAAAGGCAGCGGAATCTACTTGAGCATTCTGTTAAAAATCAACGACGATCCAATCGATCCAGGTCTGCTGACCATCTCCTCATCGCTGGCAGTCGTTAAGGCTTTGGAAAAACTATTTCGAATCAATTGCCAACTCAAATGGGTCAACGATATCATCGTCGATAATCGCAAAGTCGCCGGCATCTTGGTCGAAGGCGTGACTGATTTACAATCAGGGGCAATGGATCACGTGATTATCGGGCTCGGAATGAACTACATGACTGATCCGGAAATTTTCCCTGATGACATCAGGAATCGTGCCGGATCTCTCAGAAAATACGCTCATCGTTCAGATGTCAGCAGAAACAAGCTTATCGCAGTCTTTTTAAACGAATTCTTCAAAATATACCCAAATTATCGGACCGGGTCTTTCATGAACGAGTACCGCAAACGTTCAAACATCATCGGAAAACAGGTCTCCGTGCTCGTTTCCGACCAAGTCGTTTCAGGAACAGTCAAAACGATCGATGACAAAGGACGGCTCGTTTTGACTGACGGTACCATCCTAGTGTCAGGAGAAGTTACAAAGCTTAGAGAAAAAGGCTATGATTTGCATAATTGACAAATGCTAGTCTATAATTATATGTAACATCAAGAACAAAAGCTGTTGATTCATCTGTAGAAAAAGGCGGAATTATATAGAATTGTATGTTATAATAAAATCATAGAGAGATAAAATAAATATAGGTGATTTTATTATGGCAATTTTAAAGCCTAAAGAAATGGCTGAACGATTGAACGTCACAGTCAAAACTTTGCAGATTTGGGATAAAAAAGGCACTTTAAAAGCCTATCGAACTCCCACTAATCGAAGATACTACACGGAAGAACAGTACTTAAAATATATAGGTCAATCTGATAAAGATAATCGAAAAATTGCAGCTTATGCCAGAGTATCAACTAATGGGCAAAAAGGCGATCTGAAAAATCAAATTGACTTCATCAGGGAATACGTCAACGCCAAAGGCATCATCTTGGATGAAGTCTTTACTGATATCGGCAGCGGGCTTAACTACAAGCGTCCGAAGTGGAACGAACTTCTTGATGAAGTGATGAACAACCAAATTGAAACTATTTACATTACTTATAAAGACAGATTCGTTCGCTTGGGTTATGATTGGTTTGAAACGTTATGCAGAAAACACAATACTGAAATCGTAGTGCTTAATAACGTTGAAACAAGTCCCGACCAGGAAATGGTTGATGATATTGCAAGCATTGTTGACATATTTTCTTGTCGCTTGCCTGGTTTGCGAAAATATAAAAGCAAAATTGCAAACGACAAGTCTTTGACAGATGGCGAAAACAACGACAAAGACTCAGAAGAACCATGAAAAAGGCTCTTGACGACTTATGCGATTACAGACGCTGCTGACCGGCTTTATGCAACTCCATGTACGATGCCTCGTTCATTTTAGAGGATAAAAAGTTGCTCCAAAATGAACGCAAAGTCCGTGACAAATTGCTTGCCGACATTCAACATGATATTGTTCAAAAGTTTACGACCGAGTTTGTCACTGTCATTACCCTCACGTCAGGATATGGGAATACTGGTGTTGACGGCAGCAAATAAAATTAGGAAAGAAAAAGCTATATTATTTCTGATAATGTGGAAAAACATTTCATATTTCTATATTATTCTATATTTTATATAACAGAGAAGGTAATTAGTATGAAAACATCTGAAAAAGTTCTTCAGCTTCTTTTGAAAAAACAAGCTTTCCTGTCAGGACAAGAACTGGCAGATGAGCTCAATGTTTCAAGAACCGCGGTTTGGAAAGCAATTCAGTCGCTTCAAGAAGAAGGTTACCAAATCGAAAGCAAGCCGCGAATCGGGTATCGTTATATTGAAGGCTTGAAACTGAGCGAGGCATCAATCAGACGTTTTTTGAATCCTGAACTTGATTTAAATTTTGAAATTTATGATACGATTGATTCCACGAACAATCGCTGCAGTCAAAAAGCCATGGACCCCGAGACAAAAACTCCGCTCGTTGTTATTTCTGACAGTCAAAAAGCCGGCCATGGACGTTACGGCCGCCCTTTTGCATCACCTGTCGGCGGCGGAATCTACATAAGCATCTTGCTTGATAATGACGATCCCGATTTCAATCCCGGCCTTTTGACGACTGCAACCGCCATTGCCGTTACCAGAACGATTGAAAAATTAGTTCATGCCAGATGCGAAATCAAATGGGTCAACGACATCCTTGTCGACGGCAAAAAAATCGTCGGCATCTTGACCGAAGGAGTTGCAGATCTTGAAACGCAGCTCATCAAGCATATCATCGTCGGAACGGGCATCAACTACCTGACCGATCCGTCAGAATTTCCGGAAGAAATCAGACAACGTGCAGGTTCTCTCAGAAGATACACGCTTGACTCCGGTGTCAGTCGAAATGCCTTCATTGCCAACTATCTCAACGAATTCTTCTCGCTATACCAAAACTATAAAGCAGCTTCGTTTATGGATGAATATCGTGCTCATTCAAATACCATCGGAAAAGACGTCACCATCAACCGCTCTGGTCAAACTTCTGAAGGCCACGTTGCTACCATCGATAATCAGGGACGACTTGTCTTGTCATCAGGCGAAACGCTTTCTTCAGGAGAAGTTACAAAAATCAGAAGCACAGATTAATCGGGTTTTGATAAATCGAAAAGAAAACTTAATCGAATTTTTGAATGAATGACAAAAGAGGCTGGGAAAAAAGTCTCGTTTCTATGAAATGCCGAACGAAGGCGGTCGATTTGAGGCTGACTTTGTACGGCTTTTTTAAATGCAGTGCTGCTCAACCGATCTATCCAAGATCTCATTCAAATTTACGGACAAAGTCTCCGTTTTTGACGATTTGTCCGTAAGCAAAACGCATTTTACGGACAAACAGGCATTTCCCAGTGATTTGTCCGTAAATTTTTGCCCATTATGATGAAGATTTACGGACAAAAGCCGTTTTTCGGAGCATTTGTCCGTAAAACCGGGTCCGAAACGGCTGAATTTTTACGGACAAACGGCCGTTTTTGACCATTTTGTCCGTAA
>ERZ841120.63-NODE-63-length-110626-cov-7.436127_pt1 | contig 110626 bp, 100 predicted proteins | sample MGYA00519572_ERZ841120 | MGnify/ENA primary metagenome ERZ841120 (study PRJEB31850, sample SAMEA3708890) | human gut metagenome | biome: human gut; feature: human-associated habitat; material: faeces | place: China | collected 2014 ...
TGGGGCTCTCACTGGTATGGGAGATCGCCGACCTCCACGGCGGCTCCGTTTGGGTAGAGAAAAGCTCGGAGAAGGGCACCACCATTGCGGTGGAGCTGCCAACGCAACAATCAACGAAGCCCTAAAACCCTTTTATTCGTTTTTCGCCGCTTCGCTTGCCGCCCTGCGGCGTTCCTCTCTGTATGGGGCGGTGAGTCGGAAAAAGAAGCGTCCCTTTTCAATCTCAAATTCCTTGCAGCCCGTGTCCTGGTCTACGTCCGTCAGCCTGCAGACGGCAGGGTGTTTGCGGCTGTATGCGGTCAGCCTGTTTTTGAGGTCGGTGTTGTGGGTGCGGATGAAGATGGTGGGGTCTTTCTCATCAAAATAGATTTCGGTGGTCTTTTTCTGCTTGGTAGGTCCTGTTCTCATAGGCTTATCCTTTCTGCGGCTCTGTCACGCAATAGGGGCGTTTTTTGGGGATTTTCTTCGGCTCTTGACTTGGGAAAAATGGCGATTTTCAAACAGGAGCGCGCCGGACGATGTCTGCCCTGTCCGACGCGCTCCCATTCGATAAAATGCGTTTTTTCCGGCTCTACACAGGAATCAGCGAGCTTCGTCCCTCGTGACCGCTTTTTCTCTGAGCGGATGGAAGAATCGCCACAGATTATTACGCTGAATTACATCCTCATAGCTGCGGACTTTCCCGTGTAGCTCCGTATTTTTACGCTCCAATTCTGCCGCACGGAGCTTGCTGTGGACAGACTTATAATCAGAAATTTCCTGTTTCAAACTGTCAATCTCAGCCTTGAGCTTTGCAATCAGTTTGTTTGCCGCATCCACCACCTTTTGCAGTTTGGATTCCTTTTTCTCTGCTGTAACGTACTTCTTTGCCAGAGTGGAAAGTCGGTCAAAGTCCTCACGCTCCACGGCAACTTTGGATGAGAAGGGAATGGACGTTGCCACGATTTTTTCGATAGACCGCACATCGACCCGCTGATTCTGGATTTTTTCAATTTTGCTCCCAAGCGTTGCTGCCTGTTTTTCCTGCTGACGGTTCTGCTCTGTGAATTCTGCCAGCCGTGCCTGCTCCTGCTGCACCTTGAACTGCGTCACCGTCAGGTGTTCCTCGGAGCTACCATGTTCGCCGCGCTCCACATCGTCGTACCTGGCATCGCGCATATACCGGAAGAAATCATCCTGCAAAACGCTGTAGGATTTTTTGAGAACAGGCTTGCCTTTTGTGCTTAGAATCGGCTCACCGTTCTCGTCCAGCGCGGACTTGGAAGCCCACTTCTTGCTCATGCTGACCTGCTGTATTGTTTCCTTGACCGTGCCGCGAAGAGACTCATCCTTGCAGCGCTTTGACCACAGGATTTGTTTCTCCACGACGGGGATATAGATCACATGAAGATGATAATGGTACACATCCTGCTCCAGCGCGTCGGACATGGCGCGGTTGCGCTCGTCGGCGTGCATGACCGCCGAAAGGATATACTGCTCGCCGCCGACGATTTTGATTGCAGCTTTGTAGGCATCGGCGTAAAATTGTTTTGCAAATTCATAGCCGCCGTGATTGTGAAAGTAGGCGGTGTTTACGTCAAAAATCAGTTCGCCGTAGAGAATGGCGTCCTCTTTCAATCCACGGGTGGAGATGATCCCGTCTTTTTCAACTGCTCAAACATCTCCACATATCCGGCGGTCGGTTTCTTGAAATGGACATTGAGGTGCGTTCTCTCCGGGACAATATCCTGATTGACATAGGATTCCTTTTTCCGTTCATTGTGCTGCTGCGCGTTGCTGATTTTGGCAGCCGTCAGCCTCATATTTCTTGCGTTGGTACGGTGAATACCGTCGCCTCTTGCCATAGGCAGTTTACCTCCTGATTTCAGATTGTGCAGGACGGGTAGCTCTCGGGGAGGCATTTCTGCGGAAGTGTAATAACCCACTATGATACTTTCATCCTGCGGCTGCAAAGTATCGTGGGCTCTCCGAGGGGGTATGCGGCTTCTGCGGAAGCCTCTGCCGGTTTTGCGGTTTGCAGTGTGGATACAAACCGCAAAAACCGGCGTGGTCAGCAGCTTATTTGCAGACATCTTCTGCGCATAATCTCCTGCCCACATCCATCGCAAACTCTGCGGATTTTTCGATGGGGACGGGGGACGCGAGGGAACAGCAGCCAATGCATTGCCTTGTCTGCCAGCCACAGGAGCGTGGCACGCTCCTGTCACAGCTCCCAAGGAGGAGTAGTCCAGCGATAGCTTTGCGGCACTCCACGTCGGTCAAGATACTCCTGCCTTGCCTGTTCCCGTTCTTCTTCAGTCAGTGCCGCCTTATACCGGGAATAGAGCTGCCGGTTCAGCATGGCGTCGAGCTTCTGCTCCAAGCCCTGACAGATTCCTTCTTCGTAATCATCCTCGTTCCGCAGATGGTACATGGCAAGGTCGATGAAGAGATCATAGGGAATTTGTACGCTTTTCATTTTCCTGTCCATTCCTTTCCGCGACGGTCGCAACGATCGCGACGGTTGCTCTGACAGTATCATTTTCACCGTTGCAACCGTCGCAGCCGTCGCGCCGTCCTATAACTACCCGAAATACGACGAAACCTCCGGCTATGTGAAAGTGCCGTCACAGCAGCTTAGCGATGCAATGGTGGAGGCGTTCAAGGACCGGCTGAAGGCTGACCACAAGTAAGGCGCTGAGGAAATAATACAAATCAAGATTTCCATTAGGGGGATATCCGTATGAAAGCAATGCTAACAAGTTCTCTTGGAGGGGCCAGCAAAATTGCCGGAAGAAGAGTTCCCTCCGTACTGATAGAGGAAAACGGCTTGCTTGCCCAATTGAAAACCATCTGGCCACAGAATGCAAATGTACTCATTGTATGTGCCGACCCCAGTGACTACAAAAAGAATGACAGCCTATATTCCTGCTTAAAAGAATCGTTTCCTATGAGCGGGTTGCCCGTCTCCTCCATCAAATTATGGGACGAGAGAAGTTTGAACGCAGTGAATGACTTGACAGCCTTTTCTGTGATCGTACTGACCGGCGGACACGTCCCAACGCAGAATCGCTTTTTCAAAACCGTACGGTTGAAAGAACGATTCTCAAACTACGATGGCATTGTTGTGGCATGGAGTGCCGGTTCTATGAACTGTGCAGATTCCGTTTATGCTGGTCCGGAATTGGAGGGGGAAGCCGTCGACCCGCGTTATGCGCGATGGATTTCAGGGCTTGGAATTACAAATATCAACATTTTCCCGCATTATCAGGCTCTGAAAGACGATTATTTGGATGGTCTGCGCCTGATTGAAGACATAACATTTGCTGACAGTATGGGGCATGAATTTATTGCATTGAACGATGGAAGTTATATTCTGATCGAAGGCAAACACGAAACGCTGTACGGCGAAGCGTATATGATAAAAAACGGGAAAATTACACAAATCTGCAAAGATAACGAATCCATTGCTTTAAAATAATCACACTGTATTTTCACCATTCACGACAAAAAAAGCCCGTACCGATGAGGACCCATCGGTACGGGCTTAAAATATGGTTCTGCATGTCCTCCAAGCCGCCGGAAATCATCTGCAACCCCGAAACCCTCGGAATTTCAGAATAATGGCACTTGAAAGAAGTGTTATCAAAGTGTTATCAAAACGGGTGGGCGAAACCGGAAAACCGTTGGTATGACTGGAGTTTTCGGCTTCCGTTTTTTTATTCCCACTCAATCGTCGCGGGGGGCTTGGAGGTAATATCGTACACGATGCGGTTGATGCAGGGGACGTGGTTGACGATCTCGCCGGAGATTTTATCCAGCAGTTCGTAGGGGATGCGGGCCCACTTGGCGGTCATAAAATCGTCGGTGGTCACGGCCCGCAGGGCCAGAGTATAGTCGTAGGTCCGGCCGTCGCCCATGACACCCACGGAGCGGGTGTTGGTCAGCACGGCGAAATACTGGCCGATGCTCTCGTTCTGGTGAGCCTCCTCCAGGGCGTTGCGGAAAATGGCGTCCGCATCCCGCAGGATGTCCAGCTTCTCCTGAGTGACCTCGCCGATGACCCGAATGGCCAGGCCGGGGCCGGGGAAGGGCTGCCGGTTCACCAGGGCCGCAGGCAGGCCCATGGCACGGCCCAGCTCCCGGACTTCGTCCTTGAAAAGCAGCCGCAGGGGCTCGATGATCTCCCGGAAGTCAACATAATCCGGCAGACCGCCCACGTTGTGGTGGCTCTTGATGACGGCGGCGCTGCCCAGACCGGACTCGATCACGTCGGGGTAAATGGTGCCCTGGGCCAGGAAATCCACCTTGCCGATCTTCTTGGCTTCCGCTTCAAAGACACGGATGAACTCCTCGCCGATGATCTTCCGCTTCCGCTCCGGCTCTTCCACACCGGCCAGCTTGCTCAGGAACCGCTCCTGGGCGTTGACTCGGATGAAATTCAGGTCCATCCGGGAGAAAACGGCTTCCACCTGGTCCCCCTCGTCTTTCCGCAGAAGGCCGTGGTCCACGAAAATGCAGGTGAGCTGATTGCCGATGGCCCGGCTCAGCAGGGCAGCGGCCACGGAGGAATCCACACCGCCGCTGAGGGCCAGCAGGACCTTCTGGTCACCGACCTTTTCCCGGATCTCCTTGGTGGCGGAGGTGACATAATCCTCCATGAGCCAATCGCCGGTGCCGCCGCAGACCTGCTTGACAAAGGCTTCGATCATGCGGATGCCACCGTCGGTGTGGCTGACCTCCGGATGAAACTGCACGCCGTAGAGCTTCTTGGCGGGGGCAGCCATGGCGGCGGTGGGGCAGGCGTCGGTGAAGCCGGTGACGGTGAAGCCCTCCGGAACCTTGGAGATGTAGTCTCCGTGGCTCATCCAGGTGATGCTTTCCTCCGGGAAGCCCTCAAAGAGGATACAGTTGGGATCCAGATGGGTGACGGTGCGGCCGTATTCCCGGGCGTCGTTTTCACCGGCCTCGGTGACCACACCACCCAGGGTGTGGGCCATCAGCTGGCAGCCGTAGCAAATGCCCAGTACGGGGATGCCCATTTCAAAAATCTCCTTGGGCAGGGAAGGGGAGCTTTTTGCGTAAACACTGTTGGGGCCGCCGGTGAGGATGATGCCGATGGGGCCAAAGGCCCGAACGTTCTCTACGGTGGCCTTGCTGGCGGGATGGACCTCGCAGTACACATGACATTCCCGCACCCGGCGGGCAATGAGCTGATTGTACTGACCGCCGAAGTCCAGGATCAGAACTTTCTGCATAAATGAACCTCCTGAAAAACGGTGCACCCCCTTTCGGACGGGCGCAAAAACATACTATCTTATTATGACGGATTTTCGGGAAAAAAGCAAGAGCAAACGGGAAAATAATCAGATTTCTCCGGAATTTTTTGCGCCGGTGGGGTCCGCCGGGTCCATTTTGGAAAAAAGACGGAGCATTTCCCCCGTGACCGGGTGGGGAAAGACCAACTCGTAGGCGCACAGCACCTGGCCTGTCAGGCCGAGCGCTGCCGAAAAGGTCTGGGACTCCGCCGAGCCGTATTGGGGGTCCCCCAGAATGGGAAAACCTGCATAGGCGCAGTGGAGCCGCAGCTGATGGGTCCGACCGGTGACGGGCCGCAGGTCCAGCTTGCTTACCTGGCCCCGGCGTTCCAGCAGGGCAAATTCCGTCCGGGAGGGCTTCCCGTCAGGCCGAATTTCCCGCAGCAGACTGGGCAGGGGCTTCCGGGCGATGGGGGCGTCAATAACGCCGGCTTTTTCTGCCGGACCGCCGTAGACCCAGGCGTGATAGCGCTTTTCCATGGCTCCGGCGGCGTGCAGTTCATTCATCCGTGCATGGATGTGGGGATTTTTCGCCGCCAGCACGATGCCGAAGGTGTCCCGGTCCAGCCGGGTCACGGGATGAAAGGCGCAGTGCTGGCCGGTTCTGTGATAATACCCCTGGACCCGGTTGGCCAGAGTGCCGGTGACGGCGGCCCGGGAGGGGTGAATGAGCATCCCGGCGGGCTTGTCCACTGCCAGCAGGAAATCATCCTCGTACAGCACAGTCAGCGGCCCGTCCTCTGCCGGATAGTCCGGCTCCGGGGCGTCCAGCAGCAGCGTCACCGTGTCCCCGGCCTGAACGGCGAAGTCCGTGTGCCGGCTCTGGCCGTTGACCAGAATACGGTCCTGCCATTTCAGCCGGTTCATCAGCCCTGTGGAAATGTGCATTTCCGCTTTCAGAATGTGGGACAGCCGCCCGGGGGATTGGGCGGTATGATTCAGTTCCATTGCCGCTCGTCCTTGTGGGCCAGATCGTAGGCCACCTGAATTTCCGGCGGCAGCCGGTCCGGCAGCAGCACCCGGATGCCATCCTCATTGCCGTCCTGCTGGGCCTTTTCGTAGTACCAGCACTTGAAGCGCAGCATGGCCAGGGCCTTTTCCATCCGGCTGATCTCGCCCTCCAGCCGCTCTTTTTGCTCCAGTAGCAGGGCGTGGCGCTGGGGGTAGGTGGCGCTGCCTTGGGTACACCAGAGCGTGAATTGCTTGATGTCCCGAATCTCCATGCCGGTTTTTTTCAGACATTCCACCATCCGCAGTGTTTCAATGTCCCGGTCAGAGAACTGCCGGATGCCCGATGAGCGGGTCAGATGGGGGAGCAGGCCCTCTTTATCATAGTAGCGCAGGGTGGAGACCGGCAGACCGGTCATGCCGGCCACCTGTCCGATGGTGTACATAACATCACTCCCGAGAATAATGCTTGACCTAAAGTCAACTTTATGGTGTATGATGATCTTATCAGAAAACAGCGGTCTTGTCAAGGACCGCAGAAAATAAGGAGGATATTCGTTATGGGAAAGCAGACAGCCGGGCGGGATGCCCTGGGGGAATTCGCCCCGAAATTTGCGGAATGGAATGACGGCGTGCTTTTTGGAGAGGTCTGGTCCCCGGCTCTGTCGTGACCATCCCCGCCGGGGGGGAAGCCTTTTCTCTGAGTGGGTAAGTCTATTCCTTCTATTCAAAGACATTCCCCTACCTACTTCATCAAATCATCCAGTTCAGGACTTGAAAAACCCATATTTCTTCATACGGATTGTGAAGAACGACGAATTAAAAAACCATATTGACAAGACGGGTTCTCCTGAGTATCATGGTCGTAAGAACCCAGATATGAAGGAGGAACGACCCATGAAAAAGCTGCTTGCCCTGCTCCTGTTGATGGCATTCCTGGCCGGATGTGCTGCGGCCCCGGCGGAGACTACGGCCCCATCTGTCACAACGGCTCCTACCACTGTGTCCACCACGGCTCCCACGACAGTCCCGACGACTGTGCCTACGCAACCGCCTAAGACAGCACCGACAGAACCCGTTGTGGAGGACCACGACACATACTTTTCCCATGTGGTCGCCACGCTTGTCTATAAGAATTCGTCAGGGTATTATTCCATGAAGGAACTCCCTGTGTTGACCACCTGGTATACGGGCAATGTCCGGGCGGAGGACATCGAATCCGGACGATTTGAGCTCGGAACAGAGGGATTCCCGTACTATTATGATAAAAACAAGGAGGAAGCCACGCTGATGTACACGGAGCCTACGCTCGGTGCCGTAGGCGATGGAAAGCGTTTCCTTGCCGTTACGCAGGACCGGACGAAACTAGTCATGATGTACCCCACCGGCGAATATCAGGTCCTGTGGGAAAGCCCTGACGGGCGGCTCCAGAGTGGCGATTTTATCGACCAGTGCGTTTATTTCCTGGATGCCGTGGACGAGGACCACGACGGCCTCTATCGAATTTATCTGGTGGATGGCACGGTGGAACGGGTGCTGGACGATCTGCCCCGATCCATCCGGGATGGGGAATATGTGTATGGCACGGTACAATTGGTAAGGGTAATCTCCAATGTGGAAGTGGAGCTTCATATAGACGACTGGGATGCCCAAACGGATATGCGGGAGTCCTGGACGGAGCCTTGCATTCGGGTGGAGCGCAAATATGTGACGCCCCAGGCGTACTATGCGCTTTTGAAGGATGGGGAATACGTCAGTTTCGACCAATATCTGGAAGATTTGAGAGACCCTGACTGCCCGTGGACACGCTATGATCTGGCACTGCACAAACTTCGCTTCCAAGAACAGGGAAAATGCGATAACCGAGTGATTTATTGGGATTTTTCCACGAATACAAAGCGGGAGGCGGGATACTACAGTACCATTGCCACCGGCGGTGAGTTTATTGCCTTCTATCCCAGCGGAGAGCGGCGCAGCAGCGAAATGCTGAACAGCAATATCGGCACCTGGTGGCTGGACCCCTATTATACGGAAAAGTAAAGAAAGATCTCTCGCCGGAGACGACCAAAGCTCTCCGGCGGGGATTTCTGCATTGTGAGGCAATAACCTACCGAATTCCATACGCTGACCCCGACGAAGCGAAAGCCTTCCCCTGGAGGGGAAGGTGTCACGCCTTTTGGCGTGACGGATGAGGTCGAAGGTAACAGCGCCGTACTAACTTCCGGCGAAGCGCTGCCTCCCGGCGTGTAGGGGGAGGTGGCACAACATCGTTGCGCCGGAGGGGGTGTACGGTTGGACGAAGCAGAAGTGTGTCGAATCTTCTGAGAAATGCCTTCCCTTGGGGGAAGGTGGCCGCAAAGCGGCCGGATGAGGGGCGGTAGGGGCTAGAGGTTTTGACTAGGCCCTTGGCCCCCTCCCAGAGAGGGCTGGCACGGGCTTGCGCGTGACTGGGGGAGTGCCCTTTCCAAAGAAGCGGGGACAGGATGGCTCTTTCTTAATAGGGGTAATCACTTGAAATTTTAACTTTATTTCTCCAATTTTGGAACATTTCTGACCCTTTTGACCATGCGCTCGATGCCCACGACGAGCGCATCTACGCTCAGTAGCCGCTTCTTTTGCACATCGTAAAGCCGCAGGGATAGAATCGCTCCGGATTTGCCCCGTTTTACACGCTTATAGGCCACGTCCGTCCACTGGACCTCTTTCCGATACGGATAAAAGACGATTCGGCGGCTCACGGTCACGGAATCCGCCGTCACCCGGCAGCGATAGGTGTATATTTCCGGCAGCAGGAGCAGCATAGCTGCCCCTGGAATCAGAAACGCGTATCCGGCTGCAGAATTCCGGATGCCCAAAAGCAGAAAGCAGGAAAGCCCGATGGCCAGCAGGGCTGCGATCAGTGCGAACCGGCGGAAACCTTTGGTGTAACGGCCAACAAAGGGGCCGCAGGGCAGGTCAGTTTCCTCCAATTCCCGCTGGGAGATCAGGATGGACGTAGTGTGGGTGTATCGCATAGTGTTACCTCGTGTATGTGGAAGGCACAAATCCGCCGAACCAGCAGATGCGGCCTGGCACGTTGGCTTGATAAAATTGTAGCATAGTTTGACGGGGCTGTAAATGAGATTCCATGCGGCATACGACCAGCGGGGCATAAGCCTTCTCCCCGGGGAAAGGGTTTTCTCAGAAACCGTTATTCTATCCAAGGTCACTCCCCCAGTCTGCCCATAGGGCAGACAGTCCCCTTTTATGAGGGGGCCAAGGGACGTTGCGTAATTGCAAGCCCCTACCGCCCCTCATCCGTCTGCCCTGACGGGCAGCCACCTTCCTCCAGGGGAAGGCTATTTTTCGTCTCGCCGGAAGGCGTACAGAAATTCGACAGTGTACACACCTAACTCTGCCGAAAAAACAACTCCGGGTCCTGTTTGGGGACCCGGAGTTGCTTTTTTAGAACCGGCACTTGTCGGCAATATAATTTTTCAGCTGATCGACGGGGATACGGACCTGCTCCATGGTGTCCCGGTCCCGGACGGTGACGCAGTTGTCGGCAGGGGTCTTGTCGTCGCCCACGGTCTGGAAGTCTACGGTGACGCACAGAGGCGTGCCGATCTCGTCCTCCCGGCGGTAACGCTTGCCGATGGAGCCGGAATCGTCGAAGTCCACCATGAAATCCTTCTGCAGCTCATGGTAAATTTCCTCGGCCTTGGGGGAGAGCTTCTTGCTCAGGGGCAGCACGGCAGCCTTGAAGGGCGCCAGGGCCGGATGCAGGTGCAGCACGGTGCGGACGTCGTCCTTGCCGTTCTTGTCCTGACCCACCACCTGCTCGTCGTAGGCCTCGCACAGGAAGGCCAGAGCCACCCGGTCGCAGCCCAGACTGGGCTCGATGACATAGGGGATATAATGCTCGTTCTTCTCCTGGTCGAAGTATTCCAGGCTCTTGCCGGAGGCCTCCTGATGGCGGCCAAGGTCGTAATTGGTCCGGTCGGCAATGCCCCACAGTTCGCCCCAGCCGGAGCCGAAGGGGAACTGATACTCGATGTCCGTGGTGGCACGGGAATAGAAGGCCAGCTCGGCGGGCTCATGGTCCCGGAGCCGCAGAGACTCCTCCTTGATGCCCAGGGAGATCAGCCAGTTCTTGCAGAAATCCTTCCAATAGGCGAACCATTCCAGGTCCGTGCCCGGCTGGCAGAAGAATTCGCACTCCATCTGCTCGAATTCCCGGGTCCGGAAGGTGAAGTTGCCCGGGGTGATCTCATTCCGGAAGGCCTTGCCCACCTGGCACACGCCGAAGGGCAGCTTCTTCCGAGTGGTCCGCTGGATGTTGGCGAAGTTCACGAAAATGCCCTGAGCGGTCTCCGGCCGGAGATACACGTCGGAGGAGGAGTCCTCGGTGACGCCGATCTTGGTCTTGAACATCAGATTGAACTTCCGGATGGGGGTGAAGTTGTGCTTGCCGCAGTTGGGGCAGACCACGTCTTCATGCTCGGACACGAACTTGTCCATTTCCTCGAAACTCATGGCGTCCACATTCACGCCCTTGCCGCTTTCGCTGGCTTCGATGAGCTTGTCCGCCCGCTGACGGGCGCCGCAGGCCTTGCAGTCCACCAGAGGGTCGGAGAAGTTGCCCACATGGCCGGTGGTGACCCAGGTGGTGGGGTTCATCAGGATGGCTGCATCCAGACCCACATTGTAGGGGCTTTCCTGGACGAACTTCTTCATCCATGCCCGTTTCACGTTGTTCTTAAATTCCACGCCCAAGGGGCCGTAGTCCCAGGCATTGGCAAGACCGCCGTAAATTTCGGAACCGGCGTAGACAAATCCGCGGTTCTTGCAGAGATTTACGATCATGTCCAGAGTCTTTTCACTGTTTTTCATTGTTTTTTACCTCCCAATTGGCTCTTTCCGGGAAAATTCACTTTATTATACATGGCATCGCCAGGGAAATCAAGGCTTATCGCTAATTATTCTCCCAGATCGGCGGCCATCATGTCGTGGATGCGCTCGGCCAGCTCCACGGTGTTGGAACTTTGGACCTCCTCGGCGGGAATCACCGTGAGAAGATGCAGGTACACGTCCGTGGGCTTCAGATGTTTGGCGTTGCGGAAAACATATTGGGAATTCTGAATGGTGCAGACCACGATGGGCACATTGGCCTTCTGGGCAATTTTGAACACGCCGCTGCGGAAAGGATGCAGTTTTCCGTCCCGGCTGGTGTAGCCCTCCGGGAACACGGCGATGGAGGCCTTGTCCTCTTTCAGAATCTGGATGCACTTGACGATGGTTTTCAGAGCCTCCCGGTCGTTCTCCCGGTTGATGGGCTGGCAGAGAATTTTGTGCATCAGCTTGCCCACGATGAATTTTTCGTCATTTTCCCGCTTGGAGATGAAGGCCAGCTGGCTCTTTTTGAAGTGTTTCAGCAGGGAAAGGGGGTCCAGGTCGTTCAGGTGGTTGCACACCAGCAGAAAGCGGCCGTCCTTGGGGACGTTTTCCAGCCCGGTGGTGTGGAACCGGGTCTGCAAGATCACAAAGACTGCATCAATATAGAGATACGTCAGCCAGCGGTAGAATTTGCTGTCCGTATCCTGTGGCTTGTTCATGTCCACAATGGCCGTCAGCCCCCACAGCGCCAGAAACGCCAGAATGGCCAGCCCCAGGAACAGTCCCACAAAGCTCACCGGCAATATCCACAGCCAGGCAAGCGTGCCAAACCCATTTGCGCCGAAGCAGATCAGCACAGAAAAAATTGCCGACAATACGGCAATCGTACCCATTAACATTCCAAAACCTCCGAATTTTCGATTTGCCTTCTATTATACCGGCCTTTGCCCGGAGAAACAAGCCCCCGGACACGAGTTTTTTCGTTTCAGGGGTGGAAATTCCCGGCGCAGCCTGTTATAATAGGCAGGAAAATGACCCATGCTGTCCTTGGGACGGCGAAGAAAGGATACAAGAAAAAACTATGGGAATCGCACTGACCGCCCCCTGGCGGGCTTACTACGGCAATACACCGGCCTCTCTGGACTATCCCCGTCTGACCATGTATCAGATGGTGGCGGAGACCGCTAAGAAATATCCCAAGACCCTGGCCTATACCTTTATGGGCAAGGGAACCACCTATGAAGAATTTGTCCAGCGTATCGACCGGGCCGCCAAGGGCCTGGTGAAGTTGGGCATCCGCAAGGGCAACCGGGTGACCATCTGTATGCCCAACACCCCCCAGGCCCTGGACTGCTTCTATGCCCTGAACCGCATTGGAGCCATTCCCAACATGATTCATCCCCTGTCCGCCGCCCAGGAAATCGCTTTTTACCTGAACGCATCCCATTCCAAGGCCGTGCTGACCCTGGATCAGTTCTACGGAAAAGTGGCGGAAATCCTGCCCCAGCTGGATGACGACTGCAAGGTCATTATTGCCAAGATCGCCGACGAGCTGCCCTTCCCCCTGAGTGTGCTGTACCCCATGACCAAGGCCGCCCGGCAGGTCCCCAAGCTGCCCAAGAAGGGCTATACCCTCTGGACGGATTTGACCGGCTCCGGCAAGGACGTGACCCTGCCCAAGGACACCGGCAAGGCCAATGATTGCGGCGCGATCCTTTATTCCGGCGGTACCACCGGCACCACCAAGGGCATCATGCTCTCCAACCTGAACTTCAATGCGCTGGGGCTGCAGACCATCGCCGCTTCCGGCTTCCAGTCCATTGCCGGCATGAAGATGCTTTCTATCATGCCTGTGTTCCACGGCTTCGGCCTGGGCATTGGCATCCACACGGTGCTGATTGGCGGCGCTACCTGCATTCTGGTGCCTCAGTTCAGCATCAAGGAGTATGCCAACATCCTTATCAAGCAGAAGCCCCAGCTGATTCCCGGCGTGCCGACGCTGTTTGAAGCTCTTTTGCGGGCGGACGGCCTGCAGGATGCGGACCTGAGCTTTCTGAAGGGTATTTTCTCCGGTGGCGACAGCCTGTCCCCGGAACTGAAGAAGAAGGTAGATGCTTTCCTGAAGGAGCACGGCTGCACCGAGCAGATTCGGGAGGGCTATGGCACCACCGAATGCGTCACCGCTTCCTGCCTGACCCCCAAGGACTATGCCCGTTCCGGTTCCATCGGCGTACCCTTCCCGGATACCTATTATAAAATCGTCAAGGTGGGCACTACCGAGGAAGTGGAACCCAACACCGAGGGCGAGATTTGCGTGTCCGGTCCCACCGTCATGCTGGGCTATATGGACAACCCCACCGAGACGGCCCAGACCCTCCGGCGGCACTTTGACGGCCGGGTGTGGCTCCATACCGGCGACCTGGGCTTCATGGACCAGGACGGCTTTGTGTACTTCCGCCAGCGTATCAAGCGGATGATCATTACCTCCGGCTATAATGTGTACCCCTCTCAGCTGGAAAACATCATCGACGGACACGAGAAGGTCCTGCTTTCCTGCGTCATTGGCGTGAAGGACGATTACCGGGGCCAGCGGGTGAAGGCCTATGTGGTCCCCATGCCCGGCGTGGAGCCCACGGAGGAATTGAAGAAGAATATTCTGGACTATTGCAGCCATCATATTGCCAAGTACGCCATGCCCAGAGAGCTGGAGTTCCGGAAGGAACTGCCCAAGACCCTGGTGGGTAAGGTGGCTTACCGGGTGCTGGAGGAAGAGGCCGCTGAGCAGGAGCACCAGAATTGAAAAAGCGCATCTGGGAATTGGATGCTTTCCGGGGGCTGTGCCTGCTGGGCATGGTCCTCATCCACCTGATCTACGATTTAACGGAGCTGTACGGCTTTGTCAGCTGGAATTTGCCGGCTTGGTTCGTGGACTTTCAGGAGTGGGCCGGAAGTCTGTTTCTGATTTTGTCCGGTCTTTGTGCTACTTTGGGCAGCCGCCCGGTGCGCCGGGGGTTGACGGTGCTGGCCGGGGGAATCGTATGCTTCCTGGTCACATGGGCCATTGCGGCACTGGGCCTTGCAGACCGGAGCGTTATTATTTACTTCGGCGTGCTGCATTGTCTGGGCATCTGTATGCTCCTGTGGCCGCTTTTTGAAAAGTGGGACTGGAAAGCATTGCTGGGTCTGGGCCTTGTGCTGGCTGCCTTGGGCGTATGGCTTCGCTATTCCGTCCGGGTGGATTTTCCCTGGCTCATTCCGCTGGGCTTCCTGACGCCGACCTTCGCTTCCAGCGATTATTTTCCTTTGCTTCCCCATCTGGGCTTTTTCCTCATGGGCGGGGCGCTGGGAAAGACGGCCTATCGGGACCGGAAAAGCCGGTTCCCCAAATGCACCGGAGAGGAGCCGGTGCTGGGGTTCCTGTGCCTGTGCGGCCGGAACTCCCTTTGGATATACCTGCTGCATCAGCCGGTGCTGAGCGGAATTTTGTGGATTTTGGATTTCCTTGTCAAACGCTGAGGGAAGGAGGCGGTCCGTATGAAAAAAAGAGTTCTTCTGAAAGCCACCGTCACGGCCCTGGGAGTGGCGGGGGGCATTTGTCGGTCTGTGGCGTTGTCCCATGTGGACAGCCGGGGCCTGGTGATGAATGCACCGCTGATGAACGGCCTGACCTTTGGGGCAGCGCTGCTGGTGCTGGGATTGACCTTGATTTTCGGCCTGCGACTGCCGGAGCCGGTGGAGACTGACGACAGCCGAAAATTTGCGGGCTTCGGAGCCATGGCTGCCGGTGTCGGTCTGGGCATTGCGGAGATCAGCCGATACCTGGGGGAGACGGGAAGCCTGTCCCTGTGGGCCGGGGTGCTGGGCGTTCTGGCGGCAATTTGCCTCTTTTATGTAGGCCTTACCCGATTCACCGGACGGCGGACTCCAGCCGGAGCCTTGCTGATGGTGAATGTGTATTTCCTGGCGCATCTTATCTGGCAGTACCGCCAGTGGAGTTGGTGTCCTCAATTGGTGAAGTATGCCCTGCCGGTCATCGGCTCGGCGGCACTGCTGGTGGCCTGCTATCAGCGCTGCGCCCTGCTTCTGGGCGGCGGCAGCCGGAAAAGAACCGATGTGTTTTCCCTCCTGGCCGCCGGGGCCTGTCTGATGGCCATTCCCGGCCAGTCGGCCCCGTTCTATGGGACCATGGTCCTTTGGATGCTGCTGGACGACGGGGAAAAAGACGCTGTTGTGACCCTGCCGGGACCGGTGAAGGAATGTCTGGACCGGCTGGAGAAGAACGGCTATGCAGCCTATGCTGTGGGTGGCTGCGTCCGGGATGCCCTGATGGACCGGGAACCCCACGACTATGACCTCTGTACCGCTGCAAAGCCGGACGAAATTCAGCGGATCTTTGCGGACCGGACGCAGGTCCTTTCCGGCCTGAAGCACGGCACGGTGGGCATTTCCACGGACATTGGACTTATCGAAATTACCACCTTCCGGACGGAAGGGACCTATTCCGATGCCCGGCACCCGGATTGGGTGGCCTTTGTGGAGGATATTGATGAGGACCTGGCCCGCCGGGATTTCACGGTGAACGCCATGGCCTATTCCCCCAGGCGGGGCCTTCGGGACCCCTTCGGCGGGGCGAAGGATTTGAAAAAGAAGGTCCTGCGGGCAGTGGGGGACCCGGAACGGCGGTTTACGGAAGATGCCCTGCGAATTTTACGGGGGGTCCGGTTTGCCGCCAGAGAACACTTAAGAATTGAAGAAAATACGGAAAAATTTATGTTTTCCCTGAAAGAAAACCTGAATTTTTTGGCCCGGGAACGGGTGTATGATGAATTATGTAAACTCATCACCCTGGTGGACACGGATTTGCTCCTCCGTTACGGGCCTATCCTGGCCGAGGCCGTGCCGGTGTTGAAGCCCACCCTGGGCTTTGACCAGCACAGCCCCCACCACGCCTACGATGTCTACGGCCATACGGCCCGGGTGGTGGCCCAGGTCCCCTCGGAACTGGTCATCCGCTGGGCGGCGCTGCTCCATGACGTGGGCAAGCCCGCCTGCTTTACCGCCGACGAGACCGGCCGGGGCCATTTTCACGGCCATGCGGAGGTAGGGGCCGACCTGGCGGACCAGGCCCTTCGGGAGCTGAAAGCCCCCACGGCCCTGCGGGAGCAGGTGGTGACGCTGATTCGCCTGCACATGACCCCCATGCCCCCGGACCGGAAGGTCCTGCGCCGCCGGGTGAGCCGGTACGGCATGGAGACCGTGGAGCGGCTTCTGACCCTGCAAAAGGCGGATTTCTCCGGGAAAGGCACCGGAATGGGCGACCCGGAGCCGGATTTTGATGCCGTGGAGACGGTTTTGGAGCAGATCAGGCAGGAAAACGCCTGCCTGAGTCTCCGGGACCTGGCCGTGAAGGGCTCGGACCTGATGGACCTGGGTTTCCCGGCGGGAAAAGAACTGGGGGCGTGCCTGGATTACCTGCTTTCCTGCGTGGTGGAGGAGACGCTGCCCAACGACAAAATTGCCCTGGCCGCTGCGGCACTCCGGTGGCGGCAGGAACATAAAATGGAGGAATGACCATGAAGATCGCAGTTGTGACCGGAGCCAGCTCCGGTATGGGAAAGCAGTTTGCCCTGCAATTATCCGCCTATGAGCAGGTGGATGAGATTTGGGCCATCGCCCGGCGGAAAGAGGCTCTGGAAGCCCTGAACGGCCAGTGCGGAGCCAAGGTCCGGCCCGTGTGCCTGGACTTGGGCAAGGAAGAAAGCTTCCGGGAGTACGCCGCCCTGCTGGAACAGGAAAAGCCGGAGGTAAAGCTCCTGGTGAACGCCGCAGGCTTCGGCAAATTCGGCAGCTTTGAAAAAATACCCATCGAGGATGAGGCCCGGATGATCGACCTGAACTGCAAGGCCCTGCTGGTGATGACCCGGCTGACCCTGCCGTATATGCCCGCCGGGAGCCACATTTTGCAGCTGGACAGCCTGTCCGCCTTCCAGCCGGTGCCTTATATTACGACGTATGGGGCCACCAAGGCTTTCGTCCTCAGCTATACCCGGGCCATGAATCAGGAATTGAAGGGCAAGGGCGTGCGGATGATGGCCATGAACCCCGGCTGGGTCAAGACCGAGTTCTTCAACCATGCCTTCCAGACCAACGGGGGCAACGAGGTCCAGTATTTCGACCGGCTTTACGAGGCCAGGGACGTGGTGGCCACCGGTCTCCATGATCTGTACAAGACCAAGAAGGACGTGTCCATCCATGGCGCTCCGGTCCGCCGCCAGGTGCGGCTGGTGAAGCTGCTGCCACACAGTCTGGTGATGAAGGTCTGGCTGAACCAGCAGAAGAAGGCCCGGAACAATCAGGGCCTGACCACGAAATAAGAAATTGTCCGTCCTGGGGTTTTATCCCGCAGGACGGATAATTTTTATCCGGGATATGGGATTCCTGGAATAAAATAGTAGAATTTAGAGAGGATTTCCGGGAGAAAAAGGTATTTCTTGACAGAAAAGCGGACGGACATCATAATGGCCCCAAGAGGCGAAAATTCATGGACTTTGAACGTTCCATTTTTGAAAACCGGGCGGCCCTGGGGCGGCCCTTCCTGGCGGCCCATCGGGGGGGGGCGGGGCCAACATCCCCTGCAACACCCTGGCGGCCTATAAGATCGCCCTGGACCAGGGGGCGGATGCTTCATGCCGCTGCTGTAAAATAAAGGAGCATTTATGCAGCGAATTTACGAAAATCCGGAAAGGACCAGCGAGAACCGGCTGTCCCCACGGGCCATTATATCCCCAGGGGCCGGTCGGAGTATCGGCTGCTGAACGGGGAATGGCGTTTTGCCTTCTTCCCGGACGAGGCGCTGGCTCCGGCGGAAAAGTAAAAAATCCCGTCCCCGGGGTGCAAAAAAAGCACACCGGGGGCGGCGGTGTATTCTGACTCCCCAATAGGAGCGAAATTTTTGGGAAGCTGCTTGCTATTATTCCACATTCTGACTATAATATTCCCATAACTGTTATGAATACACGATTTAAGGGAGAAATCAAGTGATTAAATTAAACCAAATCATGGCTATTGACTGCCCGACTCAATATAAAATGCATATTGCGAAGTATAATGGAGAACGGAATCCCCTGGATGACTTTATTGAAGGCTTTGATCGCTGGTTGGGCTGGAACACTTGGCGGAGTGAAAAAACGAATCGCTTTACCAGAAGATATGTTATATCGTTTATTGATTTTTACCCTCAAAAGGGAAGTTTCCTGTTCGGCGGTATATTTGAAATACTGAATACTTATTCTGACCATTACGACATTCGCTTGTGCGATGAATACAAAGACTTTATTGGAAGACTGAAAGTTAAAAATATCAATACACCTCGTGGCAGCGCATTTTTCTTTGAGAATTACTTTGATTCGATTGAAGTTGTTGAGATTTTTGACAAATCGTATTCAAACCATATTTTTCCGGGGTATGAGCAAATTGACTTCCCGTTTGCAACGATCAAGGCGATTATCACCCGAAATACACAAGATTGGAAAAGCGCACTGGAGAGCATAAAAGGGGTTTATATGCTCTCCAACACTGAAAATGGAAAGAGATATATAGGCTCTGCTTATGGAGATGGTGGAATTTGGTCCCGCTGGAGCCAGTATTGTGCCGATGGGCATGGAGGAAACAAGGAACTCCGCGTTCTGGTTGAGCAAAAAGGGTACGACTACATTGAACGGAATTTCAAGTTTACCCTGCTGGAGATACACCCAATGTTTACATCAGACGAGGCAATCATTTTGCGGGAGAGTTATTGGAAAGAGGTAATGATGTCCCGCAACCCCAAATTCGGCTATAATTCAAACTAACAAAAAGGCACGATCTGATTTGGCTTCCAATCAGATAGCGCTTTTATTTGCATGGGAAAATCAGCTTTCCGCATCATGGAGCATAATGGTCACGGTGAAGGTGGCGGCGGTGGGGTCATAGTCCCAGGAATAGTCCCCGGCGTAGCGGCTCAGGGCGCTGGCTACGCTTTTCAGGCCATAGCCGTGGAGCCGGACATCGGACTTCGTGGAAAGCAGCTGCCTGCCGTTGGAACGGGGCGGGGCGTCGCAGCTGTTGGACAGGACCAGCACGCTGTAATGGTTCCGGCAGGCGGTATCCAGGGCGATGGTTTTCCTTTGGGAAGCCTCCGCCGCCGTGAGGGCGTTGTCCAGCAGATTGCCCAGGATCGTCACCAGGTCCGTGGGGGCCACCTGAGCGAGGTTGCAGGCACGCACTTCAAAATGAAAATCGATGCCCTTCTGGCGGCAGGACCGGAGATATTTTTCCAAAATCACATCCAGCATTTTGTTGCCGCTGTGAAGGCCCTGAGCATAGGCGGTCAGATCGCCGGACAGGGCGGCCACATAGGCATCGATCTGGGGGTCGGTGTTCAGGGCCTGGATGGCGGCCAGGTGATTTTTGGCATCGTGGGCGTAGATCATCAAATGCTGATTTTGCTGCTCCAGAATGCCGTAATATTCCTGTTCCATCTTCTGCCGCTCGTATTCCTGCCGGATGGAGAGCAGTTCGCTGTCCCGGCGTATCTCGTGCTGGAAGGCCAGGAACAGGGTCACGGTGGCCAGAAACAGGACCACGCTGAGCAGAGTCAGCACCTGCCGGGCCCGGTCGCTGGTGGTGGGTTCGGCGCAGATGTACCAGAAGCCCAGCAGGCAGCCCAACAGCGCCGCCGGGTAGAGAAACAGGCTCACCGGCACCCGTGTCCGCTGATTGGAGGGAGCGGCCAGCCGGGAAAGCACATAGCAGGCCAGAAAATAGAGCAGCTTGCTGCCCAGGGTGTCCAAAGCAAAGAGATAGGATCGGGCATACAGGGCCTCGGTGGAGGCATCCGCCAGAGAAGATGTGGCGAACACCACGATCAGCTCGGCAGCCAGATTCAGCGCCGTGAGAATGGCGGAATAGGCCAGAATGTGCAGGGGCTTCATGGAGAAGCTGAAAAGGGCAAAAAGAAAGACCGCCAGGGCGGAAAAAATCACGTTCCAGAAAACGTTGCTGTTGCCCATGGCCACATTCTGAACCATGGCCAGGCCGAAGGTCAGCAGTCCCACGGCGATGCAGGCCGGAAGGGGACGGCGGCGCAGGGAAATTTCCGAGAAAAACAGGTAGGCCGTGAAGCCCTCGAACAGATAAACCAGAATATAGACCCAGACGGGCATACACGTTACCTCCGCTTTAAGTAGTTGAACCAGTATTGATGGAATTCCGCCTGCCGCCGGGGCGCAACGGGAATGCGGATGCCGTCGGTGAGGGTCACGGCGGCGTACCGGTATTCCTGAATGTAGTGGACGTTGACGAAAAAGGACTTATGGACTGGGTAGAAAAACCGCTGGGGCAGCTGGGCGCAAACGTCATCGTAGCGCATCCGAAGGTCCAGGGGACCATCCTGGGAGAAAAGCCGCACGTTCCGGCCGCTGCGGGTCAGGTAGAGGATGTCGTCCACCAGCATCCGCCGGACCAGGTCGCTGCCGGAGAGGTACAGGTCGATCTGGGTGCCGTCCAGGTATTCCATGGCCTTGTCCAGACCGCTGCGGAGCCGCTCCTGGGAGAAGGGCTTGGTGAAAAAACGGAAAGCCTGCAGGTCCATGGCATCGTCCTGATAAGCGTCGAAATTGGTGATGAAGAAAAGAATGAGTTTTTCGTTCTGCTCCCGGAGGGCTTCAGCCACGGAAATGCCGTTTTGTTCGCCAATTTGAATGTCCAGAAACGCCATGTCGAACCGGCTGTGGGTGGAGAGGGCCTGAGCGGGGTCCGTGCAGAAGGTGATGACGCAGGGCAGATGATGCTCCGCCATGTAGGCGGAAACGCCGTCATAAAGGGCCTGCAAATAGACCGGATCATCGTCGCAGAGGAAAATGTTCATGTACATCTGTCCTTTCTTTGAGGGCTATTTTACAATATTTTCCCCGAAAGGTCAAATGGAAAAATCCTTCCGGGCGGTTTCCGCTTCGTCAAATGCCAGCCGGAAGGCTTCCAGGTCGGCGGGGGTGGTGGGCCAGCCGTATGTTTTCAGGTCTACATGCCAGCAATGGCCGTTCCAATGGGCTATGACCCCTTCGGCGGCCAGCAGGGCCGGCTGCATATCCGGCTGGGGGAAGGAATTTGCACCGGTCAGGTCCCCTTTGCCGTTGACAACCCGGAAGGCGGGAATGTCCTCCCCGGCCAGGCCCTCCCGGAGGCCATAGCCCACCTGACGGGCGTTCCGGGGCGCTCCGCAGAGCATGGCGATCTGCCCGTAGGTGGCCACCCGGCCCGCCGGAATGGACAGGCACACCAGCCGCATTCTCTCGTAAAAAGTCATGGAACCGCCGCCTTTTCGGAATTTGACCTTATTATACAGGAAACCGGCGGGCACAGCAACGAAAAAGTTTGAAATATTTTCGGAAATTGCTTGAAAGTCCGGCGGGAATGAAAAATTTTAGCGGGGAGTGGGGCTGAATCTCCTGAATATCGCCGCCGGGCGGGGGGTGCTGTGGAAGCGGGTCCCTGTCCGGCGGTTTTTTATGCCCGCTGGTAAAAAATTTCATTGCGGTAACAGAAAAATCGTGCTATACTGTAACCAATCATACACCCGGAGGCGTTGATGATGGAACAAACGGATTTTTGCGGGATTCTTTCCACTTTTTGCCCGACGATTCTGGTAAAATATCAGGAGCCTATGGCCTCCCACACCTCCTTCCGCATTGGGGGACCCTCTCAGGCCATGGCCTTTCCCAAGGACGAAGGGGAGCTTTCGGCTCTGCTGGCCCTGGCAGCCAAGGAGGGCTGGCCGGTGCGTATCCTGGGGGCCGGGACCAATGTGCTGGCCCCGGACGAAGGGCTTGCAGGGCTGACAATTTGCCTGAAAGACTGCCTGGACGGCATGAAGCGGGTCAATGACCGGGAAATTGAGGTCATGGCGGGCGTGACCATGACCCGTGCGGCGGTATTTGCCGCCAAGAACGGCCTTTCCGGCATGGAATTTGCCCACGGCATCCCCGGGACCGTGGGCGGCGGCGTGTATATGAACGCCGGGGCCTACGGCGGGGAAATCCGGCAGGTCTGCTCCCAGGTGACGGTTTTGACCCGGACCGGGGAGAAAAAGGTCCTGTCCAACGATGAAATGGGCTTTTCCTACCGGCACAGTGCCCTGGAGGACACCGGGGACATCGTGCTGAGCGCCCGGTTTGCCCTGACCCCGGATTCTGAAAGCGCCATCCGGGAGCGGATGAAGGAACTGATGGCCAAGCGCTCCGCCTCCCAGCCTCTGGATATGCCCAGCGCCGGATCTGCCTTCAAGCGGCCTGTGGGGGGCTATGCGGCGGCGCTCATCGATGGGGCGGGGCTGAAAGGCTTCGCCGTGGGCGGTGCGGCCATCTCCACCAAGCACGCAGGCTTCGCCGTGAATCTGGGCGGAGCCACGGCGGCAGACGTGCGGGGGCTGCTGAGGCAGGTCTCGGACCGGGTCTTTGCGCAAACGGGTATCCGGCTGGAGCCGGAGGTCCGTATCTGGTAATTTCTGGAAATTTGGAGAGATATATGGGAACTTCTTTTTCCTCCGGGGCCAAGACGGAGGTCTGCCGCCTGACCCCTCAGAAAAAATGCTGCGCCCTGGCGGAGGTATTCGGAATTTTGCTGTTCTGCAACAGCTTTTCCGCCGAGGGTCTGCGCATCATCACCGAGAGCCGGGATTTTGCGGCCATGCTGCCCCGGCTTTTTCTGAAAGCATTGAAATTGGAATTTGACCTGGCACCGTCCCCGGAGGCCGGAGGCAAGCTGGTGTTCGCCATGACCCAGCCGGAGAAAATCCAGACGCTGATGGAAGCCTACGGGTTCAGCGCCGAGGATACCGTGTCCCTCCATGTGAATTTTTCCGTGGTGGAAGACGAGTGCTGCCGGGCATCCTTCCTGCGGGGGGCGTTCCTGGCGGGCGGGTCTGTAACGGATCCCGGAAAGGATTACCATTTGGAGATTACCACCACCCACCAGAGTGTGGCACGGGAGACCTTTGTGCTTATGCGGGAGGTACTGGGCTTTCCTCCCAAGGTCACGAAACGGGGCGGGGCACAGGTGCTTTACTTCAAGCAGAGCGATCAGATCAGCGACTGCCTGACCTACTTAGGGGCCCCCCTGTCCGCCATGGCCATTATGGAGGCCAAGCTGGAAAAGGACCTGAACAACCAGGTGAACCGCCGGTGCAACTGCGATGACGCCAACACCTCTAAGGTAGTGGAGGCGGCTCAGGAGCAGCTTTCCGCCATTCGCATCCTGCGGGAAAGAGGGCTGCTGGAGCATCTGCCCGGAAAGCTGCGGCTGGCGGCCAAGGCCCGGGAGGAGAACCCGGAGGCATCGCTTTCGGAGTTGGCGGCCATGATGGAGCCGCCAATTACCAAGCCCGCCATGAACCACCGGATGAAGAAGATCGTCAGCCTTGCTGCGGAGGAGAACAAATGAGCTTTGTCAATCTGCACGTCCATACGGAATACAGCCTGCTGGACGGGGCCTGCCGCATCAGCGGCCTTATGGACCGGGTGAAGGAACTGGGTCAGGACAGCGTGGCCATTACGGACCACGGGGTCATGTACGGCTGTATCGATTTTTATAAAGCCGCCAAGGCGGCGGGCATCAAGCCCATTATCGGCTGCGAGGTCTATGTGGCCCGCCGGGGTATGGAGGATCGGGTCCATGGGCTGGACAACGACCCCTATCATCTGGTGCTGCTGTGCGAGAATAATCAGGGCTACAAGAACCTGTGCAAGCTGGTGTCCGAGGCGTTTCTGCACGGCTTTTACAGCAAGCCCAGAGTCGATCTGGCCCTGCTGGAACAATATCACGATGGGCTGATCGCCCTGTCCGCCTGTCTGGCGGGGGCCATTCCTCAGTATCTCATGGACGAATCCTACGACAGCGCCAAGGCCTACGCTCTGAATCTGGCCCGTATCTTCGGACCGGAGCATTTCTATCTGGAAATGCAGGACCACGGCATCGAGGCCCAGCGGATGGTGAATCAGGGCATCCTGCGGCTGGCCAGGGAGACCGGACTGCCGTTGGTGGTGACGAACGATGCCCACTATCTGCGGAAAGAGGACGCTGCCATGCAGGACGTGCTGCTGTGCGTCCAGACCGGCAAGACTGTGGATGACCCCAACCGGATGCGCTTTGAGACGGAGGAATTCTACCTGAAAAGCGAGCGGGAAATGGCGGCGCTGTTTCCCAATCAGCCGGAGGCGTTGGAAAATACGGCGAACATTGCCCAGCGGTGCAACGTGGAGTTCGTGTTCCACGACTATCATCTGCCCGCTTTCCCTGTGCCGGAGGGCTACACCAACGAGGCCTTTTTCCGGGAGCTTTGCGAAAACGGCTTCAAAGAGCGTTATGAGAACCCGCCGGAAAGCTACCGGCAGCGGCTGGAATATGAAATTGGTGTTATCAGCAAGATGGGTTATGTAAACTACTACCTTATCGTCTGGGATTTTATCCACTACGCCAAGGTCACGGGCATTCCCGTAGGGCCGGGGCGTGGGTCCGGTGCGGCGTCAATTGTGGCCTACTGTATGCACATCACCGAAGTGGACCCCATGAAGTACAGCCTCATTTTCGAGCGGTTCCTGAACCCGGAACGGGTAAGCATGCCGGATTTTGATACGGATTTCTGCCAGGAGCGCCGGGGCGAGGTCATTGAGTACGTCATGCGGAAGTACGGAACGGACCATGTGGCCCAGATCGCAACGTTCGGCACCATGGCCGCCAAGGGGGCCATCCGGGACGTGGGACGGGTGCTGAATTTCAGCTATGCGGAGACGGATGTGGTGGCCAAGCTGGTGCCGGCCATGCCGCTGCATATTACGCTGAAGGAAGCTCTGGAGGCTTCCCCAAAGCTGAAAGAGATGTATGAGGGCGACCCCCGGATCCGGAAACTCATCGACACGGCCATGAAACTGGAGGGAATGCCCCGGAACACCTCCACCCACGCAGCGGGCGTGGTCATTACCGCCGACCCGGTGGATACTTATGTGCCGCTGTCGAAAAATGACGATACCATCGTCACCCAATATACCATGACCACCATCGAGGAACTGGGCCTGCTGAAAATGGACTTTTTGGGTCTGCGGAACCTGACGGTCATTGACGATGCGGAAAAAGAAATTCGCAAACGGGAGCCGGACTTTGCCATTGCGAAAATTCCCGACAACGACCCGGAGACCTTCGCCATGGTGGCCGAGGGCAAGACCCAGGGCGTGTTCCAGCTGGAAAGCGCAGGCATGACCGGGGTTTGCGTGTCCATGCGGCCCACGTCCATTGAAGATTTTACCGCTATCGTGGCACTGTACCGGCCCGGCCCCATGGAATCGATCCCCCGGTTCATTGAAAACAAGCTGCACCCGGAGAAAGTCACCTACAAAACGCCCCTGTTGGAGCCGATTCTGAAAGTTACCTACGGCTGCATCGTCTATCAGGAGCAGGTCATTGAGATTTTCCGCTCCCTGGGCGGCTATACCATGGGCCAGGCGGACAACATCCGGAAGGCCATCTCCAAAAAGAAGCAGCAGGTTATTACCGAGGAGCGGAAGGTGTTCGTGTATGGCGACCCGGCCCGGAATATCCCCGGCTGTATCGCCCGGGGGGTGCCGGAGGCAGTGGCCCAGTCCATTTATGACGAGATCGTGGACTTTGCCAACTACGCCTTTAACAAGGCCCACGCCGTGTGCTATGCGGTGGTGTCTTACCAGACCGCCTATCTCAAGTGCCACTATCCGAAGGAATACATGGCGGCGCTGATGACCTCCGTGCTGGATTCCGCCGGGAAAATTTCCGGCTACATTGCCGAGTGCAAGGAAATGGGCATTCCGGTGTTCAACCCGGACATCAATCACTCCGAGGACTGCTTCACCGTGGAAGGCAACGGCATCCGCTTCGGCCTGGGAGCCGTGAAGAACGTGGGCCGGGGACTCATCCGGTCCATTGTGGCCAAGCGGCAGGAGGACGGACCATTCCGGTCGTTGGAGGATTTCCTGGGCCGCATGGGCGAGGGCGAACTGAACAAGCGGGCCGTGGAGAACTTCATCAAATGCGGAGCCCTGGACTGCTTCGGCAACCACAGAAGTGAATTGCTGGCAGTCTACGACACCATGATGGACAGCGTGGCTTCCAGCCGGAAGAAAAATCTGGAAGGCCAGATGGGCCTTTTCGCCATGCTGGAGGAGGACGCCCCGGCGGCTTCTATCCCCATTCCCAAGCTGCCGGAATTGGGCAAGGGCGAATTGATGGTCATGGAGAAGGAGACCACGGGCATTTACCTGTCCGGCCACCCCATGGACGATTACCGGCAATACCTGAAAAAAACCCGTGTGGTGCCCATCGGGATATTGCTGGGGGAGGAATGTCCCTATCAGGACGACCAGATGGTCAGCGTAGCAGGCATCGTTCAGGACACGAAAATGAAAACCACCCGGAATAATTCCGCCATGGCCTACGTTACCGTGGAGGACGACACCGGGAGCATGGAAATGATCGCTTTTTCCAACGTGATCGGCCAGTATGGGGGCTATCTGCGGGAAAATGCCGCCGTGGTCATTGCGGGGCGGCTGTCCCTGCGGGAGGACAAGGAACCCCAGATCGTCATCAACCGGGTGCGGCCCATTTCGGACTTCGAGCAGGCGGCTCAGGAGGAACCGGAGCAGCCCACCGTTGCCCAGGGGACCCTGTATCTGCGGCTTCCCGGCGAAAGCGACGAGCGTTACCGGAAAATCAAGGCCATCGCCAAGATGTTCCCCGGCGAGAGCCAGATGGTGGTGTATTTTGCGGACACCAAGCGCCGGGTGGGGGCCAAGGTCAGCCTGGACAGCCGGATGCTCATGGAGCTGCAAAGGCTGCTGGGAAACGAAAATGTCGTGGTGAAATAGCTTTCCTTTTCTGCGGAAATATGCTATAATTACTTGGTTAAAGAGGGTGCGGAAATTGAGGAGACTGGTCCCGGCGCTGATATTGGCGCTGCTGCTTTCCGGCTGCGCCGTGCCGACCGCCGAATCCCTGTACGCCCTGCCGGGGCGGCCCAGGGGCTTTGCCCGGCTGGAAGCGGCGATGGATGCGGCCATGGCGGGCCTAACCTATGCAGCACCCACCGCCGGAGACCACCGGCAGACGGTCCAGACCGCCGATCTGGACGGGGACGGGGCGGAGGAATATCTGCTTTTCGCCAAGGGCGACGGGGCGGAGCCTATGCGGGTCCTGATTTTCCGGGCGGAAAATGGGGATTACGGCCTGTGGCGGACCCTGACCTGCCCGGGAGAGGAATTTACGAAGGTGGGCTATGCGCCTCTGGACGGCCTGCCGGGGCTGGAAATTTTGCTCAGCACGTCGGACGCCGACGCTTCTGGGCAGCAGGTCCGGGCCTACGGCTTTTCCGGGGATGCGGAGGAGCGACTGGCGGAATTTTCCTGCGAGGATTTTACCTGGCTGGACCTGAACGGGGATTCTCAGGCGGAATTGCTGGCCCTGACGGAGGACACCCTGTCTCTCTACGACTGGCAGAACGGGCGGCTTCGGTCGGAGCAGACAACGCCACTGTCTGCCTACAAAGACCGGCAGATTTTACCGGGGGTCCTGCGGGATGAAACGCCTGCCCTGTTCGTTACCGGGCTGGACAGCCGGGAGCGGATGGTCACGGACGTTGTATTCATGGCGGACGGTGTGCTGGACCGGCACGCCCAGCTTTTGGGAAGCCCCAAGGGTCAGGAAACGACTCTGTACCCCAGAGATTTGGATGGGGACGGCATTGTGGAACTGCCGGAGCTGGTCACGGTGCCCAGGCAGGCGGCGGGCCAGGGCTTTGTGTGTTGGTACAGCCTGGACGCCGCCGGACAGCGGCGAAACAAGGACTGTATGTATGTGGACCCGGAGGGCCGGTGGGAGATCCTGCTGGGCCGGGACCTGATCGGCCGGGTGACGGCCGGCCGGGAGGGGGCGGAGACCGCCTTCTATCTCTGGGACCCGGCGGATAGGACCGAGACGAAAATTCTCACGATCTACGCCTTTACCGGGGCGGACCGGGAGGAACAGGCCGGGGAGAGCAACCGATTTGTATTGCTGCGGACCGGCGGGACCACCTACTGCGCCCGACTGGAAGTGGCCTCCGGGCGGCTGGAGCTGACCCAGGAGGGGCTGATTGCAGGCTTCACCGGATTTTCGGAAACATAGGAAAACGAGGGACGATATGAAAAAGGTACTGATTTTGGAGGACGAGGAGAACATCCGCTCCTTTGTGGTCATCAATTTGCAGCGGGCCGGGTACGCCGCCATCGAGGCGGGGGCCGGTCAGGAGGCTCTGGACCGGCTCCGGGAAAACCCGGACGTGGGTGTGGCCATTCTGGACATCATGCTGCCGGATATGGACGGCTTTGAGGTTTGCCGCCGCATCCGGGCGGCTAACAAACAGATCGGCATCATCATGCTCACCGCCCGGACCCAGGAAATGGACAAGGTCACGGGGCTGATGACCGGGGCCGATGACTATGTGACCAAGCCCTTCTCCCCGGCGGAGTTGACCGCCCGGGTGGACGCCCTGTTCCGGCGCATTTCCGGAGACGGCATGGCCTTCCAGGACCTTTTGCGGCAGGGACCCTTCGTCATGGATACCCGGAACCATACGCTGGAAAAGGCCGGGAACAGAGTGCGGCTCACCCAGGTGGAGTACGCCATTATGAAGCTATTCATGCAGAATCCCGGACGGGCCTTGTCCCGGGAGGACATTCTGCGCTCCGTGTGGGGACGGGATTACGAGGGCGATCTGAAGATCGTGGACGTGAATATCCGCCGCCTGCGCATCAAAATCGAGGACGACGCCACCAATCCCACCTATATCACCACGGTCTGGGGCTTCGGGTATAAATGGGGCGCATAAAAGAACGGCGGATGGGCCTGCGGCGGCGCTGGCTGTGGAACACGGCGGCGGTGGTGGCCTCGGTGGGACTGGTCTGCGCCCTGGCGGTGACGGTGCTGTTCGCCCTGACGGATTACAGCAATCTCCACGCCAACCTGCGCCTGCGGGCGGAGACGGCGGCGGAAGCCCTGAACGGCGTGCAGAATCAGGAATACGAGAACTTTTACCAGACCTGTCTGGATGCGGTCCAGAGTTTTTCCCAGCGGAATACCCTGGAGGTCCAGTTCGTGGACCCGGAGGGGAACGTGCTTTCCACTTCTTACGGGATTCCGACCACATCTGCCTTGGAGACCCCGGAAATTGCCGAGGCGGTCCGGACCCGTGGAGCCCAGGATTACTTCGGCAAGGACCCGGAGACGGGCAAGCGTATTCTGGCGGTGTCTGCGCCCATTATTTACCGGAACGGCGAGGTCATCGGCGTGCTGCGCTTCGTGACGGCTACCCGGCGGATGGAGCAGCACATCGGTGCTGTTCTGGCGGTGAGTCTGTTGGCAGTTGCGGGACTGACGGGAGCAACGCTGCTGAGCAATAATTACTGCATCCGTTCTATCCTTCTCAGCGTGGCGGAAATCACCCAGAAGGCCCGGCGCATTGCAGGCGGGACCTACGGCATTCAAATCGAGATTCTCTCCCACGACGAGTTGGGGGAGCTGGCGGAGGCCATCAACGACCTGTCCAACCAGCTGAGCCAGAACGAAAAAATGCAGAGCGAATTCATTTCCTCCCTGTCCCACGAACTGCGGACCCCCCTGACCGCCATCACCGGCTGGAGCGAGACCCTGCTGGGCGGCGACACCTTGGATGCGGAGACGGCCCGGGGAATGCGCATTATCCTGCGGGAGGCCCGGCGGCTCACCGAAATGGTGGTGGACCTGCTGGATTTCACCCGGATGCAGGACGGGCGCATGACGCTGAATGTGGAACCGGCGGATATTCGCAGCGAATTTGAGGATACGGTGTATATGTATTCCAGCCGCCTGGTCCAGGAGGGCATTGCCCTGGAACTGGAAGAAAACGATCAGGACATCCCGGAAATTCCCTGCGACGCCAAGCGGCTGCGGCAGGTGTTCCTGAATGTGCTGGACAACGCCGCCAAGCACGGCGGGGAGGGCAAACGTATTCTGGCCTCCATGCACTACGACGGCAGCACGGTGCTGTTCCGCATCCGGGACTTTGGCCCCGGCATTCCGGAGGACGAGCTGTCGCTGGTGAAGAAGAAATTCTACCGGGGTTCTTCCAAGACCCGGGGTACGGGCATCGGTCTTGCGGTCTGCGAGGAGATCGTGACCATGCACGGCGGGACCCTGACTTTGGAAAATGCGGAGGGCGGCGGCACCCTTGTGACCATTGCGCTGCCTGCGGCCCAATAGAAAGGACATTCCATGAAACAACCATCCAACGAAAAATTCAAGACCATGATCGGCGGACAGGCCCTGATCGAGGGCATCCTCATGCGGGGGCCGGACAAAGACGCCGTGGTCTGCCGTCAGAACGGGGAACTGGTGACGGAAGTAAGCCCCCGGAAGCTGCCGCCGGAAAAATCCCCCAAGCGCTGGCCGCTCATTCGGGGCGTGGTGAATTTCTTCGATTCCCAGGCGGTGGGCATCAAGGCGCTGATGCGCTCGGCGGACCTGTCCCCGGAGGAGACCGAGGAGGAACCCAGCAAAGTGGACCAGTGGCTGGAAAAGAAGCTGGGAGACGAAAAATTCCAGAAATTCCTGCTGGGCAGCGCTGTGGCGCTGGGGACGGGACTGTCGATTCTGCTGTTTTTCCTGCTGCCCATGATCATCGGCGGGTTCTTCGACCGGTGGGTCAAGAGCAACGTGGCCATTTGCCTTATCGAAGGTCTGGTGCGGATGGCCATTTTCCTGGCGTACATGATCGCCGTGTCCCGGATGAAGGAAATGAAGCGCCTTTTCTCCTATCACGGCGCAGAGCATAAGACCATCCGCTGCTATGAAGCAGGGCTGCCCCTGACCGTGGAGAACGTCCGGGCCCAGACCCGGCTCCATCCCCGCTGCGGCACCAGCTTCCTGCTGGTGGTGATGATTTTGTCCATCCTGATCTTCTCCGTTGCCTCCTCTGTGCTGCTGGCATTGGTGCCGGGACTGGAGGCCATGCGGGGAACGTTCCTGTACCGGCTCATTATGATCTTATTCAAGCTGCTGCTTCTGCCGCTGGTGGTGAGCGTGGCTTATGAGTGCAACCGCTGGGTGGGGCGGCATGACAACGCCCTGAGCCGGGTGCTGACAGCCCCCGGGATGTGGTTCCAGTATTTTACCACCAACGAGCCGGACGATTCCATGATCGAGGTGGGCATTGCCGCCGTGAAGGCGGTACTGCCGGAACAGGAAGGTGCGGACCGATGGTAAAAAAGCTGTCGGACCTTTACTTGGAGGCCCGGAAAATGCTGCTGGCCACGGAGGATGCGCAGGATGCCAGCCGGATGGCACGGGACCTGCTGTGCCATGTGACTGGACGGCCCAAGGATGTGCTGCTTACCGACGGGAGCCTGCTGGCCACCGAGGAAGAATGTGCCGCCATGGATTTCGCCGTGAACCGGGTTCGAAACGGCGAACCCTTGGCCTATGTGCTGGGGGAGTGGGAGTTCTACGGAATGCCATTGAAGGTGGACCGGGATGTGCTGATTCCCAGAGACGACACGGTGGCAGTGGCGGAATTGGCGATTCACTACGGACTGTTTTTATCGGAAAAACCGAGAATCCTGGACCTGTGTACCGGCACGGGCTGCATCGGTCTGGCTCTGGCCAGCCGTCTGCCGGATGCAAAAGTGACCCTGGCGGACATTTCCCCCAAGGCATTGGCCGTGGCCCGGCAAAATATGACGGGCAATCACCTGTCTGCACGGGTATCCTGCGTGCAGGCGGATGCCCTGGGGGAGCCGCCTGCATTCTTAGGAAAATTCGACATGATCATATCCAATCCCCCCTATATTACCACGGCGGAAATGGCGGAACTTCCCCACAGCGTCAAGGATTTTGAACCGGCACTGGCTCTCCACGGCGGCGACGACGGGCTGGATTTTTACCGCTCCATCGGGGAGCATTACACGAAAGCCCTGAAAAAGGGCGGGTATTTGTGCCTGGAATTCGGCATGGGTCAGGGAGACGACGTGTGCCGCATTCTGACGGACCATGGGTACACCATTCTGGAACGGACCAGAGACTATAATGACAGAGAACGGGCTTTGATCGCCCAACGGAAGGATGATTGATTATGGCTACCAAGAAACCCAACTATGAAGCCCCCGCTCCCGCAGCGGACAAGAAAAAGGCATTGCAGACGGCTCTGGCCCAGATCGAAAAGAGCTACGGCAAGGGTGCCGTCATGCGTCTGGGCGACAAGCCCGAAATGAACGTGGACGCCATCCCCACAGGCTCCCTGGCCCTGGATGCGGCCCTGGGTATCGGCGGTGTTCCCAAGGGCAGAATCATTGAGATCTACGGACCGGAATCCTCCGGTAAGACCACGCTGGCCCTGCACATTCTGGCTCAGGCCCAGAAGCTGGGCGGCGAGGTGGCCTTTGTGGATGCCGAGCACGCTCTGGACCCGGTGTATGCCGCCAATCTGGGCGTGGACACGGACAATATGCTGGTGTCCCAGCCGGATACCGGTGAGCAGGCATTGGAAATTACCGACGCTCTGGTCCGCTCCGGCGCTGTGGATGCGGTGGTCGTGGACTCCGTGGCGGCACTGACTCCCCGTGCGGAGATCGAGGGCGAAATGGGCGATGCCTTTGTGGGCCTGCAGGCCCGGCTCATGTCCCAGGCCTTGCGGAAGCTGGCGGGAACCATTTCCAAGACCAACTGCGTGGTCATTTTTATCAACCAGCTGCGTATGAAGATCGGCGTCATGTACGGCAACCCGGAGACGACCACCGGCGGCAACGCCCTGAAGTTCTATGCCTCCGTGCGGCTGGATGTGCGCCGGGTGGAGAGTATCAAAGAGGGCGGCAACGTCATCGGCAACAAGACCCGTGTTAAAGTCGTCAAGAACAAGGTGGCACCCCCCTTCCGGGAGGCCTATTTCGACATTCTCTACGGGCAGGGCATCAGCAAGTGGAGCGAACTGGTGGACCTGGCGGTGCAGATGGACATTGTGCAGAAAAGCGGCAGCTGGTTCTCCATGGGTGAGGAGCGGATCGGCCAGGGCAAGGACAGCGTGAAGGCTTATTTGCAGAATAACCCGGAAATCGCCGAAAAAGTGGAGGCCCAGGTCCGGGCCAATCTGATGGCGGCCAGCGGCAACGCCCGTGCAGCGGCCACTCCGGCGGAGCGGCCCGTAGCCGTCAGCGCCGACGACTTCAATGACGAGGATTGAGTCCTTGTCGGCCCAGCCGGACCGGGCGGGGCAATACTATGCCAAGCTGTCCGACGGGACCACCCTGCGGCTTTACCGGCAGAGCATCGAGGACTTTGCCATTACGCCGGGCCGGGAGCTTTCGGAGGAGGAACTTGCTTCCCTGAAAGCCGGGGCCTCGGCGCTGTCTGCGAAAATGCGGGCGGTAAGAATCGTGTCTGCCGCCAATGTGTCGAAAAAGGACCTGAAGGAGCGGCTGGTGCGCAAGGGCGAGGACCCGGACCAGGCGGATGCGGCGGTCAAATGGATGGAGGACATGGCCATCCTGGACGACGGCCGGACTGCCCGGGAAGTGGTGGAAAAGTGCATCGCCCGGGGCTACGGCCTGAGCCGGGCCAAGCAGATGCTCTATGAAAAGAAAATTCCCAAGGAATATTGGGACGAAGCGCTGGCGGATTACCCGGAGCAGCAGGAGGCCATTGTGTCCTTCCTGTCCGCCCGGTTGAAGGACCCCAGCGACCGGCGGGAGGTCAAGCGGGCCGTGGATGCCCTGCTGCGCCGGGGGCATACTTACAGCCAGATCCAGCGGGCCCTGCGGACGCTGGAAATGGAAAACGACGATGATTTCCGGGAGGAATAACAAATTATGGCAACGATCGGATTTATTTCCCTGGGCTGCGCCAAAAACCAGGTGGACTGCGAACGGATGATGTTCCGGGTCCAGGAAGCCGGGTACACGGTCAGCGACGGGGTGGTGGACTGCGACGTGGTGGTCATCAATACCTGCGGGTTTATTGATTCCGCAAAGAGCGAGGCCATCGATCATATTCTGCGGGTGGCAGAACTGAAAAAGGCAGGCCGGGTGGGGAAAATTCTCGTGACCGGTTGCCTGTCCCAGCGCTATCCTGATGAAATTCGGAAGGAACTGCCGGAGGTGGACGGCGTTCTGGGCACCGGTAGCTATACGGAGATCGTTCCGGCCATTGAGGAACTGCTGGAGGACAAGCACGTTGAGGACCTGGGTTCCATCGACGCCCCGGAAGTGGAAACGGGCCGCATAATGACGACGCCTGCCCACTATGCCTATATTAAAATCGCCGAGGGCTGTGACAATCGCTGCGCCTACTGCATCATTCCCTACCTGCGGGGCCGGTATCGGAGCCGCCAGATGGACGATGTGCTGTACGAGGCCCGGATGCTGGCCGAAAGCGGCGTGAAGGAACTCATCGTGGTGGCCCAGGACACCAGCCGCTACGGCACGGACCTGCCCGGCCACAAGCGGCTGCTGGCTCCTTTGCTGCGGGAACTGTGCAAAATCGAAAAGCTCCACTGGATCCGGGTCCACTATGTGTACCCCGATGAAATTGACGACGAACTCATCGACACCATTGCCCAGGAGGAAAAGATCGTCAAGTATCTGGATATTCCCATCCAGCACTGCAACGACACCATCCTGAAAAAGATGAACCGCCGGGGCAGCGGCGCATTTGTGGCGGCCTTACTGGCCAAGCTGCGTGCTCGCATTCCCGGACTGGTCATCCGTACCAGCATCATCACCGGCCTGCCCGGCGAGGGGGAGGCGGAATTTGCGGAACTGTGCGAATTCCTGAAAAAGCAGCGCATGGAGCGGGTGGGGGCGTTCCCCTTCTCTCCGGAGGAAGGGACCCCGGCAGCAAAGATGGACTATCCCGACAGCGACGTGGCCCAGCAGCGGGCGGAAATGGTGGAAGAAATCCAGTCCCGCATTATGGACGACTACAACGCCTCCATGGTCGGCAGGACTCTGGAAGTGCTGGTAGACGGCTATGACGAGGATGCCGAGCAGTTCTACGGCCGGACCTACGCAGACTCTCCCGACATTGACGGCCGGGTGTGGATCGCCTGCGATGAACCCCTGACCGTGGGCGACTTCGTGCAGGTGACCATCGACGCCGTGGAGGACGGAGACCTCTGCGGCTATGTGGCGGAGGAATGACCATGACGACGGCAAGTAAAATTACCCTGGTGCGGGTGGCGCTCATCCCCGTGTACATGGTGCTGATGTATCTGAGCAAGGGTGTTCCCGGGGGATTCCTTTGGGGGGCGCTGGCGGTGTTCATCGTGGCCAGCCTGACGGATTTCGTGGACGGACAGATCGCACGGCGCTGCAATCAGGTCAGCGATTTCGGAAAATTTCTGGACCCTCTGGCGGATAAGCTGCTGGTCATTGCGGCCATGGTCATTTTCTGCGAGTGGGGCAAAATGCCTGCCTGGGCTGTGATGATCGTACTGACCCGGGAATTCGCTGTTACCGGCCTGCGGCTGGTGGCCGTGGGCAAGGGGACCGTCATTGCCGCCGGAATGAGCGGAAAAATCAAGACGGCCACTACCATGATCGGCCTGTGCGCCATGATGGCGTTTCCCACCGTGTCCTGGCTCTGCTGGACGGTAACTGGGCTTATTGTGGTGACGACACTGTACTCCGGCGTGGAGTATTTCGTGCAGAACTGGAAATGCCTTTGGGATTGATTCGAAACGCCGCCGGGAGTGCTTTCCGGCGGCGTTTCCCGTTTGACCGGCGGGAAAAAGTGTGCTATAATGCTTTTCGATGGCCTTGGGCCAAATAATCGTTTGTGAGGAACGCTATGAATACGAAAGAGATCGGGGAAATCCGGCGGCATTTGCGCCGGGACCGCAGCAATATTACGGCCATTTACGGCTGCTATGTGAATGATGCTCACCAGATCGTGTCTGAATCCCGGCTCAGCACCGGGATGATGCCGGAAAACGAGGGGGAGAAGTATTTCGCTATTCTCCGCCGGTGCCTGTCCGGCACCCAGGGGAAGAATTTAATTGATCTGACCTTCCGGACCGCCCAGGTGACGGAGGGGGCCGAGCACAAGCTGCTGATGGACCTGCGGAAAAGCAAGCTGGAGGACGAGGAACTGCGGGGGCAGTTCTTCCAGAAGGTCATGGACAGCCTGGACTTAGAGGGCAGCTATCTCATCCTGCTGGGCTGCGATACTTACGACGTACCCTTCAAGAGCAAGGACGGGGAGGGCCAGGCGGACCGCTCCGAGGAAAGCTATACTTATCTCATCTGCGCCATCTGCCCGGTGAAGCAGCCCAAGCCGGGCCTGTGCTATGACCCGGAGAAGCAGGAATTCCACGACGGCGGCCTGCGCAGCACTGTGGGAATGCCGGAACTGGGCTTCCTGTTCCCGGCCTTTGACGACCGCTCCACCAATATCTACAACGCCCTTTACTATAACCATAGCTCCAAGGAAAACTATGAGACTTTCGTGGACACGGTGTTCCATACGCCCGTCCCCAAGCCTGCCTTTGAGCAGAAGCAGTCCTTTGAGGCCCTGCTGGGGGATTCCCTGGGGGAAGCGTGCAGCATGGAGGTGGTCCAGGCGGTCCAGAGCGAGCTGGTCCAGCAGATCGAGCTGCATAAGGAAAGCAAGGTCCCGGAACCGCTGCTCATCAACAAGGAGCAGGTGAAGGAAGTGCTTACCGGCTGCGGCATTGAGGAGGACAAGCTGGCCAAGTTCTCCGTGGAGTTTGACGAGGCCTTCGGCTTTGATGCGGAGGTCCATCCCAAGAACATCATCGACAACAAGCGCATGGCCATCCGGACCCCGGATGTGACCATTCAGGTGGACCCGGCCAAGGCGGACCTGGTGGAGACACGGGTCATCGGCGGGGTAAAGTATCTGCTCATCAACGCAGAGGAAAATGTGGAAGTCAACGGCGTGAATATCCATATTGGAGAGTAAGAAAGAACAAGAAAAGCCCGGCAGGAAATCCTGCCGGGCTTGCTGTTCTATTGGGTCAGGGGGTCTCAACGAAATTATTGGCAACGACGATGTAGCCGGTGTCGGTGGGGCGGAGGGTGGTGGCTTTCCAGGAGCCGGAAGCAGCCCGGTAGAGAAGAATATCCCCGTTGGCCAAGGTATATCCGGCGGCGAAGGCAACGTGTTGGGTCAGGCTGTTATTGGAAGGACAATAGTATCGATCCGTATCCGGGAAATAGGCCAGCGTTTTATTGAGGCCGTACTGCTCCGCCTCTGGGATGGTCAGACCGAAATAATTCGCCAATACATCCTCTACCGTTTCCCGGGAAAGATAGACCACGTCGCCAAACATGGTCACATCGGGGCGGGTTTTCAGGAATTCTTCCTCCGCTTCGGTCAAGTTGTAGGGGACATCCTCCCCACGGGGTCCCTCCCCAAAGAGGCTGCCCCAATCCAGCTGGGAAGGCTCCGAGAACCGCTGGTTCAGGGCCACATTATACCAGTTGGTGGGTTCACAGCGGCCCGTATTCCGGGGCTGGGTGAACAGCGTATCGAATTCGGTCAGTTCTTCGGCCGTCAGGGGAACGCCGCCCTCCGGTGCGGCGGGTTCGGGAACCGGTTCTTCGTGCCGTTCCCGGTCGAAATACAGCCGGTTGGAAACGATGTGATAGCCTTCCGACACCGGGCGCAGAGTGTAGGCGTAAATGCCGCGATAGGGAACGTCAACGTAGAGCAGAATATTGCCGTTGGACAGGGTATAACCGGTGCGGACGGTAAAGTCCCAGACGTATTTATTTCCGCTGGAAATGCGGTAGTACCGGTCCGTGGCGGGGTAGTACAGGAACTCGTCCAGGCCCCGTTTTTCCGTGTCCTCCATGCTGCACCCGAAATAGGTCTGGAACACATCCTCCATTTCGGCGGTGCTGACGGAACTGTTGTCCATGTCCAAGCTGATGAAGGGGTCCGTCTGCAAGTAGGCCAATTCATACTCGGATTTGACGGACTCGCCGTTGCCCTGCCGGAACAACTGGTAAAAGTCGATTTCTGCCGGGGATTCAAATTCGCAGCCCAGGGCCAGATTGTACCAGTTGTTTCCGGGGAAACCCTCGGAGGAAGCTTTCTGTTCCAGGAGGTCTGCGAAGAAGTCGATTTCCTCCGCACTTAATTCCGTAGCTCCGGCAGGGACCTCCAATTCCGGCTCCGTAGGCTCCGTGGGCTTCGTGGTGGGAGCCGTGGTCGGGGCCGTTGTGGGAGCCGTGGTCGGGTCCGCAGTTGCCGCAGAGGTCGCAGGCTCGGTAGAGGGAGCCGTGGTGGTCTCCGGCTGGGTCTTGGCACAACCGCTCAGGGCCAGAAGCAGGACGAGAGAAAGAATGACCGATTTTTTCATAGCAGGGACCTCCGTTTAGTTCGTCGGATAGAGCTGAGGAAACGCTTCTTTGTTGATGCAGACATTGGACAGCATTTGGTAGTGGTCGTCCACTGGCCGAAGGGTCATCTGCATGAGTTCACCAAACCAACGCTCAACAAACAGAATGGTGTTGCCGTCCAAATCGTGATACCCGCCGACTACCTTGAAATTGAAAGCAAAGCCCACATCACTGATTGCAGAATAGTATCGGTTGGTGTCCGGATTGTAGACAAAGCGGTCCATCCCAATTTGTTCGGTTTCTTCCAGCGTTATTCCAAAGTAGGTCTCCAAGACGGATTCAACAGTATCTTTGGAAATGTAGACAACATCAAAATTACGGTAGTAATCGCTGATACTGTCCAGAAAGGCCCATTCTGCGACCGAAAGGTGTTCCTCATAGGGAGTATCATCACCACCTGCACCCATGTAAAAGAGCCGTCCGAGATTGATTTGCGCAGGCGTTTCAAATTCCCAATCGACAACAAGATTGAACCAGTTGCTTTCTGGAATGCGGTTGCCCTGAATTGTCAGGTCCTGCTCCAAAAAGGATTGAAAATAGGTCAGTTCTTCATCCGTAAGTTCGGTTGCACCATCCGGTGCTTCCCATTTTGCTTCCGGTTCTGTGGGTTCCGTGACCGGCTCCGTGGTGGGGACTGCCGTTGGCACAGTCGTCGGGGCCGTCGTCGGGGCCGTAGTGGCCGCAGAGGTCACAGGCTCGGTAGAGGGAGCCGTGGTGGTCTCCGGCTGGGTCTTGGCGCAGCCGCACAACAGGAACAGCAGCAAAAGCAAACAGGTCAAGCGTTTCATAATAAGCCCTCCTCTGAATGTATTTTGGGATTCTTACATAGAAATACTATCATATTTATCCAAAAATTGCAATAGCTCAAAGCGTTTTTTGATCTTTCGGGCAAATCAGTCATCATACAACTTTCCCTTAAGCCGTCCACAAAAAATTCATATTTCCTGCCCTTGACATTCCCGAAAAAAAGGGTATAGTGTAGGCAAATGAATTTTAGCACTCAACTTGCGAGAGTGCTAAAACGAGGAGCTGAGTTTTATGAACTTTGAGAATTATACCCAGAAATCTCTGGAGGCGGTGCAGTCCGCCCAGAAAATCGCCCAGCAGAATCATCATCAGCAGCTGGAACAGCTGCATCTGCTGCTGGCTCTGCTGCGGCAGGACGGGGGACTGGTGCCCCAGCTTTTGAAGAAAATGGATGTCGTTCCGGAAAGCCTGGAAGCGGCGGCTTCTCAGGCCCTGAACCGCATTCCCGGCGTCACCGGAAGCGTGGAAATGGACCGGTTTTATGTGTCCCAGGAGGCGGCGGATACCCTGAATGATGCGGAAAATCAGGCAAATTCCATGCACGATTCCTATGTGTCCGTGGAGCATCTGTTCTTAGGGTTGCTGGACACCGCCAAGGGTCCCGTGAAGGACCTGTTCAGCACCTACCGCATCACCAAGGAGGCCGCTTTGCAGGCCCTCCAGACCATCCGGGGCAATCAGCGGGTTACCACTGACAGCCCGGAGGGAACTTACGAGGCCCTGAGCAAGTACGGCACGGACCTGGTGAAGCGGGCCAGAGAGCAGAAGATGGACCCGGTCATCGGCCGGGACGAGGAGATTCGGAACGTGGTCCGCATCCTGTCCAGAAAGACCAAAAATAACCCGGTGCTCATCGGTGAACCCGGCGTGGGCAAGACGGCCATCGCCGAAGGACTGGCCCAGCGGATCGTGAAGAAAGAGGTCCCCAAGGGCTTACAAGATAAGACAATTTTCTCCCTGGACATGGGCGCACTGGTTGCCGGTGCCAAATACCGGGGCGAATTTGAGGAGCGGCTGAAGGCCGTGCTGACGGAGGTCAAGGAGTCCGAGGGACAAATCATCCTGTTCATCGATGAGCTGCATACCATTGTGGGTGCCGGTAAGACCGAGGGCAGCATGGATGCCGGCAACCTGTTGAAGCCCATGCTGGCCCGGGGCGAGCTGCACTGCATCGGTGCCACGACCCTGGACGAGTACCGGAAATATATTGAAAAAGACCCGGCTCTGGAACGCCGGTTCCAGCCCGTGCAGGTGGATGAGCCCACGGTGGAGGACACCATTGCCATTCTTCGTGGCCTGAAAGAGCGCTACGAGGTCTATCACGGCGTGAAAATTGCCGATTCGGCCCTGATTGCCGCTGCCACGCTGTCTCATCGGTATATCACCGACCGGTTCCTGCCGGATAAGGCCATCGACCTGGTGGACGAGGCCTGCGCTCAGATTCGGACAGAGATGGACTCTATGCCCACGGAACTGGACGTGGTGAACCGGAAGATCATCCAGATGGAAATTGAGGAAGCCGCTCTGAAAAAGGAGGAGGACCCCCTGTCCAAGGGCCGTCTGGCAGAATTGCAGAAGGAACTGGCCGAGGCCAGGGACAGCTTCAACGCCAAGAAGGCCCAGTGGGAGAACGAAAAGGCGTCCATCGGCAAGGTCCAGCAGCTGCGGGAGCAGATCGAGGACCTGAACCGTCAGGTAGAGGCTGCCGAGCAAAGCTATGACCTGGAAAAGGCGGCGGAACTGAAATACGGCCGTCTGCCGGAGGCCAAGCGGCAGTTGGAGGCATTGGAACAGAGCCTGCCCAAGGGGGACGAGAATCTGCTTCACGACCGGGTTACCGATGAGGAAATCGCAAAGATCGTGGAGCGGTGGACGGGCATCCCTGTGTCCCGGCTGGTCCAGGGCGAGCGGGAGAAGCTGCTGCATCTGGACGAGACCCTGCGCGCCCGTGTGGTCGGTCAGGAGGAAGCCGTGGAGGCCGTCACCGAGGCCATTCAGCGGAGCCGTGCCGGCATTCAGGATCCCAACCGTCCCATCGGTTCCTTCCTGTTCCTGGGCCCCACGGGCGTGGGAAAGACCGAGCTGGCCAAGACCCTGGCGAAAGCCCTGTTCGATGATGAGAACAATATGGTGCGAATCGATATGTCCGAATATATGGAGAAATTCGCCGTGTCCCGGCTCATCGGAGCGCCTCCCGGATATGTGGGCTATGAGGAAGGCGGTCAGCTGACCGAAGCCGTCCGCAGGAAGCCTTACAGCGTGGTGCTGTTCGATGAGGTGGAGAAGGCCCACCCGGATGTGTTCAATGTGCTGCTGCAGATTCTGGACGACGGACGGGTGACGGATTCTCAGGGCCGGACGGTGGATTTCAAGAATACTATCCTGATTCTGACCTCCAATCTGGGTTCCGAGTACCTGTTGGAGGGCACCGACGACCGGGGCGTCATCAGCGAGGACGCCAAGGCCAAGGTCCGGGAGCTGCTGCAGCGGTCCTTCCGTCCGGAGTTCCTGAACCGGCTGGACGAGATCGTGTTCTACAAGCCTCTGTCCAAGGAAAGCGTCACGAAGATCGTGGACCTGCAGATCGACCGGCTGAACAGCCGTCTGGCCGACCAGCAGCTGAAGGTGGAGCTGACTCCCGCTGCCAAGGCGAGCATCGTGGAGGCCGCTTACGACCCCCGGTACGGCGCCCGGCCCCTGCGCCGGTATATCCAGCACACGTTGGAGACCAAGTTGTCCCAGAGCCTGCTGCGGGGCGAGTTCGTTCCCGGCCAGACCATTCATGTGGACAGCGTGAACGGCGAACTGGTGTTCGGCAAATAAAAAAGCACCGGTGCGTGTCCCTTTTTCGGGGATACGCACCGGTTTTTCTTATTTTATGAAGGAAACCTCCGGATAAATGGCAGCTTTGACGGCTTCCTTCCGGGCGTTGTAGAGGACCTTCTGCTCCTCAAAGAGGTTCCGGCCGTTGGCGTCGATGGAGACGATGAGCGGGCCGAATTCCCGGACCTTGCAGACCCATAAGGTCTCCGGCATTCCCAACTCGTCCCAGTGATGCTCCTGAATTTCCAGGACCTCCGTGGCGGCCACCACGGCGCAGCCTGCCGGGAATACGCAGTGGATGGCTCCGAACTCCTTGCAGGCTCGCTCCGTGTTGGGACCCATGCCGCCCTTGCCCACGATGACCCGGACTCCGGTGTGCTGGGTGAAGTCGTACTCGAATTTTTCCATCCGCATGGAGGTGGTGGGTCCTACGCTGACCATTTCGTAGCCGCCATCGGATGTGGGGCGGACGATGGGTCCGGCGTGGAGAATGGCCTTGCCCCGGATGTCGTAGGGCAGTTCCCGGCCGTATTCCATGACCCGGCGATGGGCCACGTCCCGGCAGGTCATCAGGTCCCCGTCGAGGTACACGATGTCCCCGGCCTGAATGTCTGCCAGGTCCGCTTTCGTCAGGGGCGTTATCAGCACTTTTTTGCCGTTTCGCAGTTCAACCATGAGTTTTCTCCTCCTTTTCCCCGCAATGCCAGTTGGAATGGGTGTCGCAGGTGACGTTCAGGTCTTTCTCCACCGTCAGATGGCCCCGGCGATGGGACCAGCAGCCCACGTTCACGGCCACGCCGATGACGGAGGGGTGCCGTGCGGTGTTTTCGATATGGACCCCCAGCACGGAGGCCTTGCCCCCCAGGCCCTGGGGCCCCAGGCCGATGGCGTTGATGCCGTCCTCCAGGAGACGCTCCATTTTGGCGGCGTTGGCGTTGGGATTGTGGGAGCCGATGGGCCGCATCAGGGCTTTTTTGGATTGGAGGGCCGCCGTTTCGATGGAGGTCCCCACGCCTACGCCCACCAGCAGCGGCGGACAGGCGTTGAGGCCGTAGCTGGTCATCTGGTCCAGTACGAAATCCGTGACCCCTTCGTAGCCTGCGCCGGGCATCAGCACCATGGCCCGGCCGGGCAGGGTGCAGCCGCCCCCGGCCATGTAGGTGTAAATTTCGCAGCCGTCCCAATGGGGAACGATGTCCCACCAGACCGTAGGCGTGCCGGTGCCTACGTTGCGCTTGGTGTTGTACTCGTCAAAGGTCTCCACGGAGTTGTGCCGCAGGGGGGCGGCGAAGGTGGCCCGGAGGGTGGCTTCCTTCAGAAGGGCTTCCAGGTCGTTGATGAGGGGAAATTCCGTGCCGCATTTCACCCAGAATTGCAACACACCGGTGTCCTGGCAGCAGGGCCGGTCCAGCTGGGCGGCCAGGGCCTGATTTTTGGCCATGGTCTCGTAAATGGTCTTGGCCAGGGGGGGCGGTCTCCTCCTGAGAAAGCTGACGCAGCTTGGCGGTCACGTCGTCGGGAAGGACCTTGCTGAAATGGCAGAGAAAATCGGCGATCCGGTCCGTCAGGACCTGCACGGGGTCATTCATGGGTTCCACTCCTTTTTCGTTTGTGTAAGGATAGTGTAGCGGAAAACCGGGAAAATGTAAAATCAGGGCTTGCAATGGCGGTATCAGTTTTTCTGATGGACTTCCCGGCGGCGCTGTGATAAAATCAGGAAAAAGGGGGAAGGGCCATGAATCTCAATCAGCTGACCTATTTCTGCGAGGCGGTCCGTCAGGGCAGCGTCACCGGAGCGGCGAAGAAACTCTATGTGACCCAACCGGCGGTGTCCGGCGCCATCCGGGAACTGGAAAAGGAGTTCAATGTGGAACTCATCGACCACACCCGGAACCGCCTGGTGCTGACAAGGGACGGGGAGCGATTTTTTGACCGGGCGGAGCTGCTGCTGCGGCAGGCGGCGGAGACGGAACGGCAATTCCGGGATCTGAGTCAGGACCGGCCGCCGGTGCGGGTGGGCATCCCGCCCCTCTGGGGTACGGCGTTCTTTCCGGGCTTGCTCCGGGACTTCCGGGCGGCCTATCCGGACATCCGTCTGACCTTCTATGAATACGGCTCCGCCCGGGCAGCGGCGCTGGTGGGGGAGGAGGAACTGGATGTGGCCCTGGTGAACCTGCGGGCGGAGGACCCGGAGCGGTTCCATTCGGCCCTGCTGGGCCGGGACCATCTGGTGGCGGTGATGGACCCGCAGCATCCCCTGGCAAGCCGGGAAAAACTCACGCTGGAGGAGCTGGCCGGAGAAAGATTCGTGATGTACAACACGGATTCCGTCCAGAATACCGCTCTGCGGAGCCGGTTTGACCGGCTGGGTATCGTTCCGGAGGTACTGCTTTACACCAGTCAGATCGTGACCATGAAGGGGGTCCTTCACAGCGAACCGGCGGTGGGCTTTTTCTTTGCCTCTCTGCTGGGGGCGAATCCGGACCTGAAAGGGGTCCCTCTGGACCCGCCCATCGAGCAGCGGGTGGGGCTTCTCTGGCGGAAGGGGCGATATGTGTCCGAAAGCACCGAGGCTTTCGTGAAATTCGTCCGGGAATATCCGCTTTTTCCCGACTGAGCGGGAAAAAGAGCGTCTTCCGATGCTTCTTTTCATCTTGAAACAAAAATGAAAAATACTTTCAAAAATTCAGAATTCGTCATTTCTATCCAAAGCTAAACGTTTATATGCAGCCGTAAAAAATAAAATTTCTGTAAAGTTCCCACTTGCGTCCCGGCGGAGGCCGTGCTATACTATCCTCAAGAAAAAGAAAGCGGAGGCATGGGAATGGAATTACAGAAGGAACGGATGTTCAGCAACAAAATGCTGGTGCGGCTGCTGATCCCGCTGGTCATCGAGCAGGCCCTTTCCGTGCTGGTGGGCATGGCCGACGGCGTGATGGTGTCCTCGGTGGGCGAGGCGGCCATTTCCGGCGTGTCCCTGGTGGACATGATCAACAATGTGGTGCTGACCCTGTTTGCGGGCCTTGCTACCGGCGGCGCCGTCATTACCAGCCAGTTCCTGGGGGCCGGGGACAAGGAAAACGCCCGGCTGTCGGCGGCTCAGGTGGTGACTATGGCCTGCCTGGCGGGCCTTGGGTTCATGGCGCTGTGTCTGGCCTTCGGGGAGAACATCATGCGCTTCCTGTTCGGCTCCATCGATGCCGAGGTCATGGAAAAGGGCCTGGTGTACTTCCGCATTACCGCCATGTCCTTCCCCTTCATTGCTGTTTATAACGCCGGAGCGGCACTGTTCCGGTCCCAGGGCAACAGCAAGGTGTCCATGGAAGTGAGCCTGCTGATGAACGTCATCAATGTGGCGGGCAACGCCATCTGCATTTACGGCCTGAAAATGCACGTAGAAGGCGTGGCTATTCCCACGCTGGTGTCCCGTGGGGTGGCGGCTATCGTCATTCTGGCCCTGGCCATGCGGCCCAAGGAAGAACTGCGGGTCACATGGCGGAATCTGCTGCGGCTGAGGGGCGCCATGATGGGGAAAATTCTCCGCATCGGCATCCCGTCGGCCATGGAGAACAGCTTCTTCCAGCTGGGCCGGGTGGTGGTCGTGAGCATGATCGCCCTGTTCGGCACGACCCACACCTCTGCCAACGCCGTGGCGAACACGTTGGATTCCATCGGCATCATCACCGGTCAGGCGGTGGGCCTGGCTATGATCACCGTGGTGGGCCAGTGCATTGGGGCCCACGACACGGACCAGGCGGTGTATTACATCAAAAAACTCATGCTCTGGACCTACTCCGTCATGGGTGTGGCTCATACGCTGGTGCTGATTTTTGTGAAGCAGCTGGTGGGGCTGTACAGCTCCCTGTCCCCGGAGACGGCCCAGCTGGCCACCACGCTGGTGCAGATCCATTCGGTGGCGGCCATTATCCTGTGGCCTGCGGCGTTCACCCTGCCCAATGCTCTCCGGGCGGCCAACGACGTGAAATTTACCATGATTGTCAGCATCGCCTCCATGATCCTCTGGCGGGTGAGTTTTTCCTATATCCTCTGCGTGAATATGCAGCTGGGCGCTATCGGCGTGTGGATCGCCATGATCATCGACTGGGTGTGCCGGACCGCATTCTTTGTGGGCCGTATCCTCAGCGGCAAGTGGAAAACGAAATATACCGATTGAGAAGAAAAACTGTATGAGAATAGGACCCGCCCTTCCGGAAAACCGGGAGGGCGGGTTTTTACGGATGGCAGGACACACTTCCGGCGAAGCGCTGCCTCCCGGCGTGTAGGGGAGGTGTCACCGAAGGTGACGGAGGGGGTGTAGTGTATCGACTTCCTGTATGCCTTCCGGCGAAGCGTTGTAGGGGCGGCGGCATGCCCCGCCCGCTAGCCTACGTTACCTGAGTGGCAAAAATCGACGCTGGACCTGACGGGACAGAGAAAAGCCTTCCCCTGGAGGGGAAGGTGGTCCGGCCTAAGCCGGACCGGATGAGGTTGAAGGTCACAGGTTTGTATCATCTCACGGTGACAATTTTTAGTTTCGACCTCATCAGTCGCAACTAAAGTTGCGCCAGCTTCCCCTCCAGGGGAAGCCTTTGCTCAGAGCGGAAGGCCTTGCTTCTAACTTAGGACCTGCTATGCCGCAGAAAAAAACTCGGCGCTCCCCGTTTCCGGGGAGCGCCATTGTTTGTTTAGTACCCGCAGCCGCAGCCGGTGTCCCGGGTGGGGGTCTGGTTGCAGCCACAGCCGCAGCCGATACCGCCGTTGCAGAACAGAAGCAGCAGAATGAGGATCCAGATATAGTTATTGTTGCACATAAGGGAGTACCTCCTGAAAGATTTTGGCGGAACATCCGCTCATTCCATGGTATTCCCCCGGCGAAAAAAGGTTCCTCAGCTTGCCGAATGCTCCTGCTCCAGCACCGGGGCCGTCAGGCCCGCATCGGTAATGAGGTGCTTGGGGCAGACCGTGGCGCATTTGCCGCAGGAGGTACACTTCGTATAGTCGATAAAGGCCAGATCCTGGTCCACATGGATGGCCCCTTCTTCGCAGACCTTCTCGCACTTGCCGCAGCCCACACAGCCGGCGGAGCAGCCACGGATGGTGACGGCACCCTTGGCCTTGGAGGCGCAGGCGATGACCACCCGCTTGTCGTACTCCACGGGGATGATGAGATTCCGGGGGCAGACCCCGGCGCACATCATGCAGCCCACACATTTTTCATGGTCCACTTTGGCTACGCCGTCCACCACATGGATGGCGTCGTGCTGGCAGACCTTCGTGCAGTTGCCGAAGCCCAGGCAGCCGAATTTGCAGATCAGGGGGCCACGGCCCGCCACCTTCGTGGCCGCCAGGCAGTCCTCAATGCCCTCGTAGTAGCCCTTCATCTTGGAGCCGGTGGCTTTTCCGTTTTCATCCACCCCGTGCTGACCGGCGCAGCGCACCAGCGCAACCCGCCGCACGAAGGCTCCCGGCTCCACGCCCATAATTTTCGCCATTTTTTCCGCAGCCGCCGGGCCGCCGGAGGCACATTTGCCGATTTCCGCCTGGCCCTTCAGCACAGCTTCTGCGTATGCAGCACAGCCTGCATAGCCGCAGCCGCCGCAGTTGGCTCCTGGCAGGGCTTCGGTCAATTCTTCCAGACGAGGGTCCGTCTCCACGGCGAAAACCTTCGAGGCCACCGCCAGCACCAGGCCAAAAATCAGGCCCATGCCGCCGAGAATGGCCAATGCGATCCAAATTTCCTGCATGAATTCGCCCTCCTTAAAAAATCTTCAAGCCGGAGAAGCCCATGAAGGCCAGTGCCAGCAGGCCCGCCGAGATCAGCGCAATGGGGAAGCCCTTGAAGCACTCCGGGCAGTCGGCCTTGTCGGAGCGCTCCCGGACGGAGGCGAACAGCACGATGGCCAGGGTGAAGCCCAGACCGCCGCAGACGCCGAACACAACGCTCTGCAGGAAGTCGTAGCCCTTCTGCACGTTCACCAGAGCCGCACCCAGCACGGCGCAGTTGGTGGTGATCAGGGGCAGGTAGATGCCCAGTGCCTGATAAAGGCTCGGCATACTCTTTTTCAGGAACATCTCCACTACCTGCACGATGGCGGCAATGACCAGAATAAAGGCCACGGTCTGCATATACTCCAATTTTAAGGGAATCAGCAGGAAGGCGTTCACCGCCCAGGTGGCCGCCGAGGCGATGCCCATGACGAAGGTCACGGCCATGCCCATGCCCAGGGCCGTATCGCTCTTCTTCGACACACCCATGAAGGGACAGATGCCGTAGAACTTTACAAGAATGAAGTTTTCCGTGAGAATGGCGGACAGGAGAATGCCCAGAAGGCTCTGTACATAAGCGCTCATTTTGCTTCCTCCTTGGCTTTCATTTTCTTCATGGCAAACTGGAACGCTGCGATCAGGCAGCCCAGCATCAGGAAGCCGCCTACGGGCATGATGAGCAGCATGGCCGGATAGCCCTCTGGGATGATGCGGATGCCCTCGCCGCCGTTGAGAATACCGCCGCCGAAGGTCCCGGAGCCCAGCAGCTCCCGGACGATGCTCATGGCGGTAATGGCCAGGGTGTAGCCGATGCCCATGAACAGCCCGTCAAAGGCCGAAGCCAGCACACCGTTCTTGGAGGCGAAGGCCTCCGCCCGGCCCAGAATGATGCAGTTCACCACGATCAGCGGGATGAACACGCCCAAATTTTCCGACAGGTCCGGCAGGAAGGCCTGCAGCAGCAGGTCCACCATGGTTACGAAGCCTGCGATGATAACGATGTAAGCCGCAATGCGGATGTTGGAGGGAATCACCTTCCGCAGGGCGGAGATCATCACGTTGGAGCAGATGAGGATGATCGTCACGCTGAGGCCCATGCCCAGACCGTTAAACAGGCTGGTGGTGATGGCCAGGGAGGAACACATACCCAAAAGCTGCACCAGAACGGGGTTCTTGGTGAGGATGCCCTCTTTGCACTGTTGTCTGATATTCATTTTTCTGCCTCCTTAACCCAGCTTCCCGGCACATTCCAGGGCGGCATTCACGCCGCTGGTCACGGCCCGGGAGGTAATGGTGGCACTGGTGATGGCATCCACACTGCCGCCGTCCTTGCTGACGGCCAGGGTGCCGGAAAGACCGATGAACTGGTCCCGGAAGGCCTGGCCCTTGCTGTTGCCGGAGGCCGCCACGGCGCCCAGGTTCGGGGTTTCGGAATGGGAGATGATGGACACGCCCAGGACCTTTCCGTCCTTGCTGACGCCTACCATCATGTCGATGGTCCCGCCGAAGCCCGTGGGGGTCACTTCGATGGCGTAGCCGGAGGGGGAGACGTAGACCGCCCGGACCATGCCGGTGTCGTCCTGGAACGTATCCAGCTTCGTGGCCTGGTCGGCATCGGACAGCACAGCGGTCAAGGCCTTCGTGGCTTTTTCTGCGTTGATGGTCTCAATTCTGGGGGCCGTCACCTGGTTCACCAGAGCCAGCAAAATGGCCACCACGGCGCAGATAACGAACAGCGTCAGCGCCAGCCGGGCAATGAACAGCGGGGTATTCTTGGTTTTCATCCCTGCTTCGCCTCCTTCTTGGGCGCTCCGTACTTCACGGGACGGCCCAGCTTGTCCAGCAGCACCACGCAGGCGTTCATCACGAGAATGGCGTAGCTGACGCCCTCGTTATAGCTGCCGAAATAGCGGATGACCATGGTCAGCGCTCCGCAGCCGATGCCAAAGAGGATCTGGCCCAGCTTGGTCACGGGGCTGGTGCTGTAATCGGTGGCCATGAACAGGGCACCCAGCATCACACCGCCGGAAAGCACCTGGGCCCCCATCCAGGTCAGGGGGTCGTTGCCTCGGGGGAACAGGACCGCAATGACCGCCACCGTGCCGATAAAGGCCAACGGGATCCGGGGGGAAACCACCCGGCGGATGAGCAGATAGGCAAAGCCGATCAGAAGCAGCAGCGCCGAAGTCTCGCCCAGGGAGCCGCCCACGTTGCCCAGGAACAGGTCCCAAAGGCTTGCGGAAGTCATGGTTCCCTGATGCATGGCGGCCAGGGGCGTTGCGGAAGTCACGACGTCGGCGGTGGAGAAAATGCCTGCGGCATTTTCAAAGCCCACTTTCACCCAGCTGCTCATGACCACAGGCCAGCTGAACAGAAAGGCCCGGGCCGCCAGGGCCGGGTTCACGAAGTTCTTGCCGATGCCGCCGAACAGCTGCTTCACCACGATCATGGCGAAGAAATCGCCGATCAGAATACACCAGTAAGGAATCGTCACGGGACACACGAAGGCCAGCAGCACACCGGTGACCATGGCGGACAGATCGTACACCGTGGAATCCAGGTGCATGAGCTTCCGGTAACCCCACTCGAAGAACACGCAGCCCGCCACGCTGACCAGCGTGACCATCAGCGCCCGGAAGCCGAAGAAATACACGCTGCCGCAGAGGGCCGGGAACAGGGCGATCAGCACGTCCCGCATGATCGTCCGGGTGGTCACGGGGGAATGGGCGTGGGGGGAGCTGGAAATGGTCAGCTCGTAGAAATATTTCATTGGTGCCATTTTCCTACCTCCTTAACCTTTCCTGGGGGGCATGGCGTTGCGGACACGCTGCTTGCCGGCCCGGAAGGACTGCACCAGCGGAATGGTCGCCGGGCAGGTATAGGCGCAGCAGCCGCACTCGATGCAATCCAGAATTCCTAATTTCTGCAATTCCGGCACGTCGCCGCTGCGCTCTGCCTGATACATCATCAAGGGCATCAGGTGCATGGGACACACGTCCATGCACTTGCCGCACCGGATGCAGTGGGGGGTATGTACGGCGAAATGACTTTTCCGGCCCAGAATGGTCACGGCGTTGGTGCCTTTCGTCACCGGCACGCTCAGGTCGAACTGGGCAACGCCCATCATGGGGCCGCCGGAGAGGACCTTATAGGGGTTCTCGCTGTGGCCCACGGCTTCCAGCAGGTCATTGAAGCTGGTGCCAATGGGGACCATCAGGTTCATGGGGTGCATGACAATATCGCCGGACACGGTGACGATACGCCGGATCAGGGGTTGGCCCAGGTACACGGCATCGTGAATGGCCTTGCAGGTGCCGGAATTGAATACGGCGCAACCCACTGCCGCAGGCAGTCCGCCGGAGGGGACCTGGCGGCCGGTGATGGCCTGGATCAGCTGCTTCTCGGCGCCCTGGGGGTACTTGGAAGGCAGGGCCTCTACGGTGATCTCCGAATGGGGGTCAATGTGCTTTTTCAGGGTGGCGATGGCCTCCTGCTTGTTGTCCTCCACGGCGATGTGGGCTTTGTTCAGGCCTAATATCCGCATGACGATCTCCAGGCCCTTTATGACCTCCGCCGGATATTCCTGACACACCCGGTCGTCGGCTACAATGTACGGTTCACATTCGGACACGTTCACGATAATGGTGTCCACTTTTCCCAGGCCGGAACTGAGCTTTGCATAGGTGGGGAAGGTCGCGCCGCCCATGCCCACGATACCGGCTTCCCGGATAATATCCATCAGTTCCTGACCGGTGAGCTTGGCCACTGCCACGCTGCCCCGGGGCTGGACCTCCGGGCAGGGGGTGTCCAGATGGTCATTCTCGATGACCACGCTGAGGACTGTCATGCCGCTGGTATTGGGCCGCATCTCCACGGCCTTCACCGTACCGGAAACGCTGGCGTGGACAGGCACGCACAGCCCTTCTCCCTGGCCAATTTTCTGGCCCACGGTCACAGGGTCGCCCTTGGCCACCAACGGCTTGCAGGGCGCACCGATGTGCTGCTGCATGGGAATCACGAGAACGTCCGGTTCCGGGAAGTCCTGGACCTGTTCGCCCTCTGCGTACCACTTGTTTTCTTTGGGGTGGATCCCTCCGAAAAAGGAAAACGCCATAGGTTTTCACCTCTCTCAAAGTATCACGGTCTATGGACCGCTTTGCCCTTTTATCATACTCCCTTCTTTTGAGTTTGTCTAGTCTAATTTGGTGATTATTCCCGAAAATGGGTGAAAAAGTATAGTTTTATCGATATATAATGCTATAAAACGCCGGGATAATGCGGGAAATCCTGGGTGATGCTTGTAGGGGCGGCGGCATGCCCCGCCCTCTTTTCTTGCAATGTCTGAGCGGTAAAAATCGACACAGAAGCCTGCCGGGACAGAGAAAAAGGCTCCCGGCGTGCAGGGGGAGCTGTCAGTCCAAAGGACTGAGGGTGTACGCTTCCGATATGGTAAAGGCCATCGTTCGATACGCTCCTACAAAATCCAACCGTACACCCCCTCCGTCACCTTCGGTGACACCTCCCCCTACACGCCGGGAGGCAGCGCCTCGCCGGGAAAAATTTCAAAATCCCCACTTGACTCTGACACGGTGGCAGGTATTATGATAAGCGTGAGCTCAGAAAAAAGCAGCAACAGGAGGTACCGCCATGCTGATGAAAATTGGAGAATTCTCAAAGCTGTCCCGTGTAAGCGTTCGGATGCTTCGCCATTACGATGAAATTGGACTGCTCAAGCCTGCCGAAACGGACCCCTGGACCGATTACCGGTACTACCGGGCGGACCAGCTTCCGACCATGTGCCGGATCGCCGCCCTGAAGGACATCGGCTTTTCCCTGGCGGAAATTGCGCAGATGCTCACGGAGGACGCTGACCGGCTGGAAGAACGGTTCGACCGGCGGCAGCGGCAGCTGGAAGCCGAGGCTCGGGACGTGGCCCAAAAGAGGATGCTCCTGGACGCAGCCAGAAATCGGCTGAGAAAGGACGAAACCATGTCGTATCATATTACTTTGAAAACCATTCCCGCCCGCTATGCCGCAACTATTCAAATGACTGTTCCCCGCTATCAGGACGAAGGCCTGCTCTGGGCCGCCATGTGCGAGGAAACGGCGGGACTGAAAATGACGGAGACAGACCCCTGCCTGCTGGGCGTTACCTATCTGGACGGGGAGTACAAGGAAAACAACGTGGAATTGCTGGGCTGGAAGACCGTGAAGGGGCAGTATCCCGACACGGAACACGTGAAATTCCGGACCCTGCCGGAGGTCCGGGTGGCCAGCTGTACCTTCCGGGGGGATTATCAGCAGATCAACCGGGTCTATGCCGCCATGGGGACCTGGCTCCAGGAAAACGGCTACGAGACAACCGGGGAAACGTTCTTCAACATCTACTATGTGGGCTACAAGGACACCCAGGACCCGTCGGCGTTTATCACCGAGGCCTGCTGGCCCATTCGGGAAAAGTAAAGAAAACCGCTCGGTCCTCCAAGACCGGGCGGTTTTTCCGGGAATTATGCTTCTTCTACGCTGCTTTCCGGGGCGTTCTGGCGGACGCTTTCGATGCCTTTCCTGCAGGCGGCGTGGGTGGAATAAGCGTCGGACACGGCGATGATCTTCCCGTTCCGGGCGGTGAGCCGGAAGCGGAAAGACCCCCGGCGGTCCTGGAACAGTTCAAACCGGGGATGCCGGACCAAAGCCTTTCCCTCTGTCAGGTCCGCCAGACGGGCCAGGGCAGCGCAGAGCCGAACGCTTTCAATGCCCTTCCTGCAAAGGCTCCGGGAGGAATAGACCTCCGAGGCGGCAATGGGTTCCCCGTTGCCGGAGAACAGCCGGAACCGGCATCCGGCGGCGGACTGGATGATCTGAAACCGTCCCATATCAGAATAGCCCGAAAAACCGGCGTTTTTTGGGACGCTGACCGCTGAGCAGGGCGGCGACCTTCTGCTGAGCCGGAAGCCGGACCTGCTCCGGGAAAGTGCTGTCATACCAGGTCCAGAGGGTTTGCCGCTCCTCCGCCGTCAGGTAGGGGATGAGCAGGCAGCAATGGACCTGTGCCGCAAAAAGATAGCCGTAGGTCAGTTCCTGCTCCTGGCCCACCGGGGCATGGAGAATATATTCCGTGGCGGCAAAAATGGCCTCGTGAGTGGGGGACTGAGCCAGAAATTGCCGGACCCAGGCTTCCACTGCTTCATAAAATTCCTGATTGCAGGGGTGCTTCCGGGGATCCATGCCCAGGCCCATGAAGCCCCCGTGTCCGGCGGCCTTTTTGACCTTGGCCAGTTCCGTGCGGTAGTGATCATAGAGAGTGTTCAGTTGGTCCAGACGGTCCATAGGTCTGCCTCCTCAGCGCTTTTTGGGAGATTTTGTGGATTTTTGGGGCTTCTGGGAATTCTGGGGCCTCCGGGATGGATTCCGGGCGGGAGCCTTGGGCGGGGGTGCGGAGGGCTTTCCCGTCCGGGGCGGGAAGGCACGGATCAGACACTTGGGTCCCGTGCCGATCAGGTCCTCCCGGTGGGCCTTAATGAGGGCTTCCTTCACCAGATAGTAGTTTTTCGGGTTCCGGTACTGGATGAGCGCCCGCTGCATGGCTTTTTCGTGGGGGTCCGTGGGCACGTAGACCCGGTCCATGGTCCGGGGGTCCAGACCGGTATAGTACATGACCGTGGACAGGGTGGAGGGGGTGGGGTAGAAATCCTGGACCTGCTCCGGGTTATAGCCCATGTCCCGGATGTACTCCGCCAGCTCCACGGCTTCCTTCATGGTGGAGCCGGGGTGGCTGGACATTAGATAGGGGACCAGATACTGGTCCATGCCGTACTGCTTGTTCAGGGCGAAATATTTTTCCACAAACCGGTTGTACACGGCGTTTTTCGGCTTGCCCATCCGGGCCAGCACCGGGTCGGCCACGTGTTCGGGAGCCACTTTTAGTTGGCCGGAAATGTGATACTGGACCAGTTCCCGGAAAAAAGTATCCTTGGAGTCGGCCAGCAGATAGTCGAAACGGATACCGCTGCGGATAAAGACCTTTTTCACCCCGGGGATTTTCCGCAGTTTCCGCAGCAGGGCCACATAATCCGAGTGGTCGGCGTTGATATTTTTGCAGGGGGTGGGGTAAAGGCACTGCCGTCCGCCGCAGGCGCCTTTGGTCATCTGTTTTTCACAGGCCGGGTGGCGGAAGTTGGCGGTAGGGCCGCCCACGTCATGGATGTAGCCCTTGAAATCCGGGTCCCGGACCATTTGCTCCGCCTCGGTGAGGATGGACTCGTGGGAGCGGGTCTGGACGATGCGGCCCTGATGGAAGGTCAGGGCGCAGAAGGAACAGGCTCCAAAGCAGCCCCGGTTGGATACCAGGCTGAACTTGACCTCCGCAATGGCGGGAACGCCCCCGGCCTTCTCGTAGCTGGGGTGATAGGTCCGGCAGTAGGGCAGGGCGTAGACCGCATCCATTTCTTCCGTGGTCAGGGGCTTCTGCGGGGGATTCTGGACCACATATACATGGCCGTAGGACTCCGCCAGCCGCTTGGCGGTGAAGGGGTCGCAGTTGCCGTACTGAATTTTGAAGGACTCGGCGTAGTGGCGCTTGTCACTGCGAATCTCCTCGAAAGAGGGGAGAAAGATGGTCGGCAGGCTGTCGTCGGGCTGGGCGGTCTTGAATACTGTGCCGTCCACATAGGTGATGTCCTTCACGTCCAGGCCGGAGTTCAGGGCATCGGCCAGCTCCACAATGGAGCGCTCCCCCATGCCGTACATGAGAATATCCGCCTGAGAATCCAGCAGAATGGAGCGCTTCATGCTCTCGCTCCAATAATCATAGTGGCCCAGACGGCGCAGGCTGGCTTCAATGCCGCCGATGAGAATAGGTACGTCTTTATAGGTCTGGCGGATGAGGTTACAGTAGACCACGGTGGCGTAATCCGGCCGCTTGCCCATGACTCCGCCAGGGGTGAAGGAGTCGGTTTTCCGCCGGTGCTTGGTGACGGAATAGTGATTCACCATGGAATCCATGTTGCCTCCGGACACCAGAAAGCCCAGCCGGGGACGGCCGTATACGTCGATGGACTTGGGATTTTTCCAGTCCGGCTGGGAAATGATGCCTACGGTGTAGCCGTGGGCCTCCAGCACCCGGCTGATGATGGCATGGCCGAAGGAGGGATGATCCACATAGGCATCCCCGATCACATATACAAAGTCGCACCGGTCCCAACCCCGGTCCAGCATATCCTGTCTGCAAAGGGGAAGAAATTCCAAATTCTTGTCCTCCGAAGTGTGTTTTTCCCTATTATAGCAGATTGCACCGGGAAAAGAAAGCGGGAAAATAAGACACTTGCCATTCAGGACGGGACGGGGTATAATGGGGGCGAAAGGCGGGAGAAATATGGAACCGAGAAAACTATTGGATGCCCTCCACACGGCGGAGCGGCTGAAGGACGCCACCCGGCACTGCGATACCTCCGGCGGACGGCGGGAAAGCGTGGCGGAGCATAGCTGGCGCATGACCCTGATGGCCTATCTGGTCAGCGACGAGTTCCCGGGAATCGACCTTTGCAAGCTGCTGAAAATGTGCCTGATTCACGACCTGGGCGAAGCCTTCACCGGGGACATTCCGGCCTTCCAAAAGACCGATGCCAATGAGCGCCGGGAGGAGAAGCTGCTTTCCGACTGGGTAGCAGGGCTTCCGGAGCCTTACGCCGGGGAGATGGCGGCGCTGTACCGGGAAATGGAAGCACGGGAGACCACAGAGGCCAAAATTTACAAGGCCCTGGACAATTTGGAGGCGGTCATTCAGCACAACGAAGCGGATATTTCCACCTGGCTGCCCTTGGAATATGACCTGCAAATGACCTACGGGGTGGACAAGGCGGCCTTTTCGCCCTACTTATCGGCCCTGCGGGAAATGGTCCGGCAGGATAGTATCGAGAAAATCAAAAACGAGAAGAAATAAAAGCACCCGCCGCTCAGAGCGAATTCTGAGCGGCGGGATTTTGCGTTTTTCGGGATAAAATCAGAAATACCGGTACTTTTTCCGCATTCCCAGCAGGAACAGCAGGGACACCAGGAAGGAGCCGATTTCTGCAAAGAAGTTGGACCACCAGATGCCGTCCAAACGCATGACCTCCGGCAGAATGAGAACGCAGGTGCACTGGAATACCAGCGTCCGCAGGAAGGAAATGGCTGCGGACACGCCGCCGTTGTTCAGGGCCGTGAAGAAGGAGGAGGCGAAGATGTTGAAGCCCGCCAGCAGGAAGGTGAAGGAGAACAGCCGGAAGGCGTGGACCGTCAGGGTGTACAGGTCCGCATCATAACCCACGAAAATGTGGGCCAGCGGCTCTGCAAGCCCCTGGGCCAGCGCCGTCAGGACGATGCCGCCGATGCCCATGAGCTTGGCGCTTTTTCCAAGCATATTTTTCAGTTCCCTGTGATTTTCGGCCCCGTAGTGGAAGCCGACGACCGGGGCGCAGCCGATGGAATAGCCTATGAAAATGGCGATGAAAATAAACTGGACGTACATCAGCACGCCGTAAGCGGAAACGCCGTTTTCCCCGTAGTAGCGCAGCAGCTGGAAGTTATAGAGAATGCTCACCAAGGAGGAGGAAACGTTGCTCATCAGCTCCGAGGAGCCGTTGGCGCAGGCTTGGAGAATAGGTTTCCACTCCAGCTTGGCGGGCTTAAAGCGCAGAAAGCTGGAGTTGGGCCGCAGGAAATAAATGAGCGGGAACACGCCGCCAACGCACTGGCTCAGGCCCGTGGCAATGGCGGCACCGGCTACGCCCCAGCGGAACACGCCTACGAACAGGGCGTCCAGCACCATATTGGTGACACCGGCGGCGATGGTGGCGATGAGGCCCAGCTTGGGCTTCTCGGCGGCGATCAGGAAACTCTGAAACACGTTTTGCAGCATGAAGGTCACGGTGAAGCCGGTGACGATGCGGCCGTAGAGCACGCAGTCGGCCATCATTTCGTCCGTGGCTTTCAGGAACCGGGCCACCGGCTCCATAAACACCACGCCCAGGACTCCCAGCAGAATGCCCAGCAGCAGGGTCACTTCGATCATCATGGAGAAGTAACGGTTGGCGGTGGCCTTGTTCCTCTGGCCCAGGACCTTGGATACCAGAGCTGTGCCGCCGGTGCCGATCATAAAGCCCATGCCGCCTAGGACCATCACGAAGGGCATGATGAGGTTAATGGCAGCAAAGGCGGTCTTTCCGGCGAAATTCGACACGAAATAACCGTCCACCACGCCATAAATAGAGGTAAAGACCATCATGGCGATGGAGGGCAAGGTGAAGCGGAACAGCTTGGAATAGGTAAAGTGATCGGATAATTGGATTTTCATGGGGTTACTCCTGCAAAGAATCACATTCCCGGCGGAGATCGGCCAGATACCGCTCCGTCAATGTCAGGTAGGCGGCCAGTTCGGCGGGGGTCCAGGTGGCATACACACGGTCCTCGGCGGCGATGATTCTTCCGGCGGTGGCCTCCGCCAGCGCAAGGCCCGATTCCGTGAGCCGGGCGGACTTGGCACGGCCCTCGGTCAGCAGAAGAATGTGGCTTTCCTCCTCCAGCTTGCTGATGGCGGAGTGAAGGGTCTGCTTGGGCAGGCCGGTGAGTTGGCGAATGACTTTCAGGGGACATTGGCCGCCTGCGTTCAACAGGGTATAGAGGATGTGCATGGTGCTGTCCGCAAGGCCCATGCGGGAAAACATCTGATGGTAGACTGCGTCCGTTTCTGCCAGAAGGTGGTTGATGCGGAGCAGGGCTTTGGAAGGATGGGTGGCCATAGGCGAGGCTCCTTTCATTTGGGTACCGGCGTATTATAGTACGATTTCGGACAAAAGTCAACAAGAAAATTCCTCCGCTTTTTTCGGGCGGAGGAAGGACTTATTTCAGCAAAAATGCCGTCAATTCGGCGGGGGAATCCATCATGGCAACGGCCCCGGCGGCATTCATTTCGGCTACGTCGCCGTACCCCCAGGACACGCCCACGGCGGGGATGCCCAGGGCCTTGGCTCCCAGAATGTCGAACACCGTGTCGCCCACCATGATGCCGTCGGTCTGGCCGTTGGCCCGTTCCAGAAGATAGGAGAGGACCTGGCTCTTGCTGCCCCGCTTGCCGTCCAGGGAGGCTCCGGCGATGATTTCAAAATACTGGTCCAGTTCAAAGTGACGGAGGATGTCCACGCTGGTGGTCTCCGGCTTGGAGGTGGCCACGAACAGCCGCTTCCCGTCGTTTTTCAGGGCTTCCAGCATTTCCCGGACGCCGGGGTAGGGGAAGTTCTCATATTTGCCCACGGTCATGTACCGGCTCCGGTAAACGGCGATGGCTTCGTCCACCTTGTCCGCCGGAATGCCGAACTGAATGAACGTCTCGCCCAGGGGCGGGCCGACAAATTTCCGCATTGTCTCCGGGCCGGGGACCTCCAGGCCGAAGTGGGAAAGGGCCAGGGCGGCGCATTTGGTGATGCCCTCGCCGGAGTCCGTCAATGTGCCGTCCAGATCGAAAAATACGCAATTCTGCTCCATGCTGCTGCCTCCATTGCTGCTTTTTGAAAAAGTATAGCATATTCTGCGGAAAAATGCAAATAAAAGCCGGGGACCCATTTGGGTCCCCGGCGGAAGGTCAATTTTCTTCGGCTTCCGGTGCTTCGGGATTGGCGGGCTTGTTTTCGGCATTCACATAGGCCATCAGCTCGTCGCCGGTGATGGTCTCCTTGGCCAGCAGGTACTCGGACACCTCGTCCAGCAGGCCCCGATGGGCCAGCAGCACGTTTTTGGCGTCCTGATAGCAGTCGTCCAGCAGTTTCTTCACCCGCCGGTCTACCAGAGCGGCGGTCTCCTGGGAGCAGTCCAGATAGCTCTGGCCGTCCAGATACTGATTCTGCACGGTGGCGGGAGCCATGAGGCCCAGTTCTTCGTCCATACCGTAAAGGGCGACCATATTCTTGGCCAGGGCAGTGGCACGCTGAATGTCGTTGGAAGCGCCGTTGGTCTTGACGCCGAACACGATCTGCTCCGCAGCACGGCCGCCCACCAGGGTCCGCAGCTCCACCTTCAGTTCCTCGGCGGTGGAGAGGTATTTCTCCTCCTCCGGCAGGTACATGGTGTAGCCCAAGGCCCCGTCGGTATGGGGCACGATGGTGATCTTGGACACCGGCTGGGTGTGCTTTTCCAGAGCGGCCACCAGAGCGTGGCCCACTTCATGGTAAGCCACCAGCCGCTTTTCCGTATCCGTCAGCACGGTGTTCTTCTTTTCTGTGCCGGCAATGACCGTCTCGAAGGACACCAGCAGGTCCTCCTGATTCACCGCCTGCCGGTTGTGGCGGACGGCCCGGAGGGCGGCTTCGTTGACCAGATTGGCAAGGTCTGCGCCAACGGCTCCGGCAGTGGCCTGGGCGATCTTCTTCAGGTCTACGTCTTCGGCCAGACGAATTTTCCGGGTGTGGACCTTCAGGGTGTCCAGACGGCCCTGGAGATTGGGCCGGTCCACCACCACCCGCCGGTCGAAACGGCCGGGCCGCAGCAGGGCCTTATCCAGAATTTCAGGCCGGTTGGTGGCAGCCAGACACACGATGCCCTTGGTGGAGTCGAAGCCGTCGATCTCGCCCAGCAGCTGGTTCAGGGTCTGCTCGTTGCCGTTATTGCCCATGCGGGAATCTCTGGCCCGGCCCACGGCGTCGATCTCGTCGATGAAAATGATGCAGGGGGCCACCTTGGCGGCTTCCTGGAACAGGTTCCGCACCCGGCTGGCACCCACGCCCACGAACATTTCCTCAAAATCCGAGCCGGAAATGGAGAAGAAGGGGACGCCCGCTTCGCCGGCCACGGCCTTGGCAAGCAGCGTCTTACCGGTACCCGGAGGGCCCACCAGCAGCGCACCCTTGGGCAGCTTGGCGCCGATGTCCGTGTATTTCTGGGGATTGTGCAGGAAGTCGATGATTTCCTGCAGGGATTCCTTGGCTTCGTCCTGACCGGCCACGTCCTTGAAGGTCACGCCGGTCTGCTTTTCCATGTAGACCTTGGCGGTGTTCTTGTTGAAGCCGCCCATCATGCCGTCGCCGCTGAGACGCTTGGTGACGGTGCGCATCATCAGGAAAATCACGGCAAACATAATGACGTAGTAGAGGATCATGATGATGGTGGAGTTGTCCTCCACGATCTTCACGTCCACATCCTTCACGCCGGACTCATAAAGCTCCGTGACCAGGGTCATGACGTTTCCGGCGGGCAGGCCTGTGAAGCAGGCCTTCTGGGCGGCGGCAGGCTTGGAAGCCTCGGCCTTGGTCAGGTAGACGATGCGGTCCGCCCGAATCTCCACTTCTGCCAGCTGTCCGGCGTCTTTTGCGGCCAGGAAGTCGGAGTAGGTGGTCTTGGTGTACTGGGAATTGGAAACGGCGTTCAGCACTGAGCTGATAAGCAGGATGATGGCGACTGTGACGATCAGGGCAATCCAGATACTTCTGGGGCGCTTCTCGTCGCCGCCGTTGGTGTTGGGGGACGGGTTGTTAGCCATTTGGCTGCCTCCTTTGAGACATATCTATATTTATTGCACATCATTCTATCACATTTTCTCCCCGGCTGCAATGAATGATTCCGGAATTTGCGGTGAATTTTCTGTGAATTCCCGGCGGAAAAGGAGAATTCCAGAAAAAGTGGTTGTCCAACGGCGGAAAGTCTGCTATAATGGCTCTGAATCTCAAAATCGGGTTTTGAGAAAAACCTGCGGAAACGGAGTGCATCGTATGCAGACGAGAAAATATAATAACGGCCGGAAGGACCGCTTCGACCGCCGGGAGGACCGTCGGGACGACCGCCGGGAAACGCCCACCGAGGCCGAGGAGGACGAGTGCCGCCTGGAGGGCCGCAACGCCGTGCAGGAGGCCCTTCGCTCCGGCCGGACCATCGATAAGGTGTTCGTGGCCAGCGGCGAGGTGGACCACGGCCTCCAGCGGTTGGCCCAACAGGCCAAGGAAGCGGGGGCCGTGGTGGTCAGCGTGGACCGGCGGAAGCTGGACACCATGAGCGTGACCCACGCCCATCAGGGCATCATCGCCATGGCGGCTGCCCGGGAGTATTCGACCATTGACGACATTCTGGCCTATGCAGCCGAAAAAGGCGAGGCAGCGCTGATCGTCCTGTGCGACGAGCTGTCGGACCCTCATAATCTGGGCGCAATTTTGCGGTCTGCCGAGTGCGCCGGGGCTCACGGGGTCATTATCCCCAAGCGGCGTAGTGTGGGCCTGTCTGCCGTGGTGGCCAAGGCCAGCGCCGGGGCCATCGAATTCATGAAGGTGGCACGGGTCACGAATCTGGCCGCCGCCATGGAGGAACTGAAGGAAAAGGGCGTGTGGATCTACGGCACGGCTGCCGAAGGGTCCATCCCCATGTATCAGGCGGACCTGCGTGGCCCTGCGGCCATCGTCATCGGCTCCGAGGGGGACGGCATGAGCCGTCTGGTCCGGGAGAAGTGCGACGTGACCGTGCATATCCCCATGAAGGGCCGCATTTCCTCCCTGAACGCTTCGGCTGCGGCATCCATTCTGCTTTATGAGGCGGTCCGCCAGAGAGAAACGGAGGCATGAGTATGGACGAGGACAAGAACCAGGAACTTCCGGAGCTGGACCTGGAAGCCATTTTGAAGGAATTCGGCGGCGGGGATACGGAATCGCCTGCGGAAGCCCCGGCGGAATCCGAAGAAACGGCCGTCACGCAGGAGACCGTCCGCATCGAAACGGAGACGGTCACGGAAGTGACGGAAGCTCCGGCAGAGTCAAAGCCGGAAGCATCCGTTACCGGGGACACCGTGCGGCTGGAGCATGTGGAGGATCTGCGGGAGGAAGTCAAAGAGGAACCCAAGGGAGAAACCAGGGAGGAGACCCCTGCGGAGCCGGAAAAGGCCACGGAAAAACCGGAGGAAGCCTTCACTGAGAACTGGGAACCGGAATATGAGGAGCCCATGGGGGAGTATATCCCGCCCCAGCCCATTCCCTTCCGTCCCCGTGCCCGGCTGGCGGACCTGAAACGGAAAATCATCGCCGGACCGGAAAAACGGTATTATACGCTTTCCGAGCAGGGGGTGGGCAAGAGCCAGATCGCCCTGCTGCTGAGCCTGCTCACTACGCTTCTGTCCGCCGGACTGACGGCGGCCTACGCCTTCGGGGCGCTTCCGGAGAGCCGGTTGAAGCTGGTGGTGTTCGTTCAGTTCTTCGCCATGCTGTTCTCGGCGCTGCTGGGGAACCGGCAGCTCATTCAGGGCGTGACGGACGTATTTCACAAGCGGTTTTCACTGAATACCATGCTGTTTCTGACCTTTGCCGCCTGCTGCGTGGATGGGGTGCTGGGCCTGCAGGAGGAGCGCATCCCCTGCTGCGCAGCGTTCAGCCTGGAAATGACCATGGCCATCTGGGCGGGCATCGAGCGCCACACCACGGAAATGGGCCAGATGGACACCCTCCGGAAGGCCAATCTGCTGGACGGCCTGTTCCGCAGCGAAGACTTCTATGAGGGCCGTGCCGGCGTTCTCCGGGGCGAAGGCAAGCTGGAAGATTTTCTGGACAACTATCAGGCCCTTTCCAAGCCGGAAAAGGCCAGCGGCCGGTATGCCCTCATCGCATTCCTGGCCGGCGTGGCTCTGGGTGTCGTGGGCGGCGTGTTCCACGGCGTGACCTTCGGGGTCCAGGTGCTGTCCGTATCGCTGCTGGCGGCAGTCCCGGCCAGCTTCTTCGTGGCGTACAGCCGCCCGGCGGCCATTTTGGAGCGGAAGCTCCACCGGGTCGGAGCCGTGATCTGCGGCTGGAAGGGCGTGGAGGGCCTCAGCGGCAAGGTCGGCGTGCCGGTCAACTATGGAGACCTGTTCCCGGTGGGCAGCGTGCTGATGAACGGCGTGAAGTTCTACGGCAAGCGGGACCCTCAGGACATCATTGCCTACGCCAGCGCTCTGATCCGGACCTCGGAAAGCGGCCTGTCCCCGATTTTTGACCGGGTACTGGAAAGCCGCAACGGCTGCTATTACGACGTGGACGCCTTCCGGACCTACGACAACGGCGGCATCGGCGGCGAGATCAACGGCGAGCCGGTGCTGGTGGGTGTGCTGTCCTTTATGAAGGAAATGGGTGTGGAGGTGCCGGAGGGCATCCGGGTGAACCAGGGCGTCTATGTGGCGGTGGACGGGGAGCTGTGCGGGCTGTTTGCCCTGAACTTCTCCAAGGACCTGGCCGCCGCCGGGGGCATGGCCGCTCTGTGCGCCTCCGGAAAGCTGCAGCCGGTGCTGACAAGTACGGACTTTTTCCTGACGGAGAGTTTTGTGGCGGAGAAATTCAACGTGAATACCCGCCGGATGGCCTTCCCGGAGGAGGAAGTCCGCAAAGCCCTGGCAGTGCGGAAGCCGGAACCGGAAGCTCCGGCTCTGGCCCTGATGACCAGGGCGGGCCTGGCCTCCGGAGCCTACGCCATTACCGGCGCACGGACCTTGCGGTCTGCTGCCAAGGCGGGGAATCTTATCCACATGATCGGCGGCGGTGTGGGCCTGGCCCTGATGGCAGCCCTGACGGTGCTGGGCAGGGCGGACCTGCTGACCCCCAACCACCTGTTCCTGTTCCAGCTGGTCTGGATGATCCCCGGCCTGATCGCCTCGGAATGGACCCGGACTGTTTGACGGAGAATTTTCAGAAATGCAAAACGCCTTTTGGTGAGTATTGCCAAAAATCCCTCTTTTTTGACGGAAACGCCCTGCCGGAGACCCCGGCAGGGCGCTTTTTTCGCATTTTTTCATCGAATTACAGAATTACCAAAATTGTGATTGATTTTTTGGCTTCCTTCGTGTATAATGTCCTTATTGCAGGGCCAAGTGCTCAAGGACAGCAATAGGGTGGGAAAAGCCCATCCCGAAAGGAGTTTGACAATCATGTTCACAGCAAACGCAATTCGTAATATTTGCCTGCTCGGTCACAGCGGCAGCGGCAAGACTGCCCTGGCAGAGAGCTTATTGTACATGACCGGTGCCATCGACCGGATCGGCAAGAACGCCGACGGCAACACCGTTTGTGATTATGATCCCGAGGAGATCCGCCGCCATATTTCCATCTCCACCTCCGTGGTGCCTCTGGAATACCATAATGTGAAGCTGAACCTGCTGGATACCCCCGGTGCATTCGATTTCTCCGGTGCGGTCATGGAGGCCCTCCGGGCGGCGGATGCTGCCGTCATCGTGCTGTCCGCCAAGGACGGTGTCACCGTTGGCTTTGAGAAGGCCTGGAAATACTGCGAGGAGCGGAATATGCCCCGCTTCATCTACATTTCCAAGGTGGACGAGGACAACAGCGACTACAATGCGACCTTCAACGCCCTCCGGGAGCGCTACGGCAATAAAATTGCTCCCGTGGTCGTGCCCATTTGGAACAGCTCCAAGCGTGTTACCGGCATCATCGACGTGCTGAACAAGCGGGCCTACGAGATGCAGAACCTGAAGCGGGTGGAGATTCAGGTGCCGGAGGACAAGGAGAGCGTTATCACCGAGTTCAACGACGCTCTGAAGGAATCCGTGGCCGAGACCAGCGACGCGTTCATGGACAAGTTCTTCGGCGGTGAGGACTTCACCTACCGGGAAATGATTCAGGGCCTCCACAAGGGCGTCACTGACTGCACCCTGTTCCCGGTGTTCTGCGGCTCCGGCGTCACCTGCCTGGGCTCTTTGATGCTCATGGACCACATGGTGGACCTGCTGCCCAACCCCGAGGAGGGCAACTATCATAAGGCCACCAATGCTGACGGCACCATTGACGAGTTCGTGGTATCTCCCGGCGGCGTGCCCAGTGTGTTCGTGTGGAAGACCGTTTCCGACCAGTACGGCAAGTTCTCCTATATCAAGGTCCTTTCCGGCACCATCACCCCGGATACTACCCTGGTCAACGCCCGTACCGGCGAGACCGAGAAGCTGGGCAGAATGTATGTGATGTGCGGCAAGAAGAATACCGAGGTCAAGGAACTGGGTTGCGGCGACATCGGTGCTATCGGCAAGATGGACCGGGTCAAGACCGGCGACACCCTCTGCGACCCCAGAAAGATCGTTTCCCTGAAGGGCATCCCCTACGCCGAGCCCTGCTACTCCATGGCCATCGCCCCCAAGGTGAAGGGTCAGGACGAAAAAGTCGGCACGGGCCTGAACCGGCTCAACGAGGAGGACCCGTCCTTCACCGTGTACAATAACCCGGAAACCAAGCAGCTGGTCATTTCCGGCTCCGGCGATCAGCAGCTGGACGTGATCGTTTCCAAGCTGAAGACCCGTTTCGGCGTGGATGCCGTTCTGAGTCCGGCGAAGGTGGCCTACCGGGAGCGCATCAAAAAGACCGTGGAGGCTCATGGCCGTCACAAGAAGCAGACCGGCGGTTCCGGCCAGTTCGGTGATGTGTGGATTCGCTTTGAGCCTCAGGAGGACCAGGACGATATGATCTTCGCCGAGGAAGTCTTCGGCGGCAGCGTGCCCAAGAACTTCTATCCCGCCGTGGAAAAGGGTCTGCGGGAAGCGGTCCAGAAGGGTCCCCTGGCCGGGTATCCCATGGTGAACCTGAAGGCCGTGCTGTATGACGGTTCTTACCATCCCGTGGACTCCAACGAAATGGCCTTCAAGCTGGCGGCCATCCTGGCCTTCAAGGAGGCCATGCCCAACGCCGGTGCGACCCTGCTGGAGCCGATTGCTTCCCTGAAGGTCCAGGTCCCTGCGGACAACATGGGCGACGTGATCGGCGACCTGAACAAGCGCCGTGGCCGCATCATGGGCATGGAGCATGACAAGGAAGGCAACGCCGTTGTGGAGGCCGAAGTGCCTATGGCGGAAATGGGTTCCTACGCCATCGACCTGCGGGCCATGACCCAGGCCAGAGGCACCTTCACCATGCACTTCGAGCGCTATGAGGAAGTGCCCAAGGCCAACCAGGCCAAGGTCATCGCCGACGCCAAGAACGAGGAGTAAACAAGTAACTTTTGCATCCCGCCCCCTGCGGTCAATCCCGCCGGGGGCGGAGTTTTGTTTTATAGAGAGAAAAGTGAAGAGAGAAAAGAGAAGAGTGAAGAGAGGGGGATGGGAAAATCTGACGGCGGGACGTTGTAAGGGCGTGGGCATACCCCATCCGCCAGGTGACGGTATTTGAGTGGCAAAAATCGACGCAAAAGCCGCCGACCTTTTGAGGAAAGCCTTCCCCTGGAGGGAGGTGCTCCGCGCAGCGAATCCAAAATCTATATGACTGCCAGTGGCAGTCATACCTCTACTATTGTGGTCCGGCTCAAGCCGTACCGGATGAGGTCGAAGATCACAGCGTCGTACCGACCCGTGGTAAAAATTGATCGCTTCGACCTCATCCGTCAGCCCTTGCGGGCTGCCAGCTTCCCCTCCAGGGGAAGCCTCAAAAGTACCGAGCCGGTTGCTCAGAGTCAATGGCTCCCCCTACACGCCGGGAGGCTTTTCTCTGAAACCTTTGGACCCCTACTCTTAGGGGCAGGGCACTCCCTCCGTCACCGGCAATGCCGTTGCCACCTCCCTCTGAGAGGGAGACAAGGGGCTGGCAAAAAAACACCCCCGGGGAGCCGGGGGTGTCAAGGGTTCGTGTTTTGCTTTGGCGGTTTGTGTGCTTCGCTTTTCAATCCTTCCAGCCGAAGAAGCGCTGGAACAGGAAGCCGCAGATGGTCAGGACGATGGTGACGGTCAGAATAATTTCGCTGTTGGCATCGGCGAAGGGGCCGGACACATAATCGTGGAGGGTCTGCATGGTGCCTACGATGTCGCTGCCGGCGTAGGCGTTCAGGTCGGCAAAGTGCTGCACCAGGAAGTACACTCTGGGCGCCAGGACCCCGGCGCCCAGGTAGGCGGTGGAGCCGATGATGAACAGCTTGCCCCAGCGTAGGGCGCAGAAGCCCAGCAGCATGGCGCAGCCCAGAATCACCGCCCAGCTGTAAGAGCCGATTTGGGAAGCAAGCAGGGTGGAGAGCAGGGAGCCGATGCCCGCACCGGCCAGAGCCCCCAGCAGGAACACGCTGAGTTTATAGAGATACTTGGAAAGGAACGCTGCCGCCACGCCCAGCAGCACGGCAATGATGAGCGTCAGGGTGGTGCCGTCGCCCCGGGTCAGGGCAATATCGAACACCACCAGAAACGCCACGGCGGCAAAAACCTGGAAAAACATCTTTTTTCCGAAGAAACAGGCCAGAATGCCAATGAGCAGGCTCACGGCAAAATACAAAATCAAACCGGTCATATTCACAGGACCTCCCGGAGGAAATTCATGCCGTACACGGCAAATGTTCCCTCATTATACTACATTGTGTCCCCCTTTGCAAGCAAAAATCCCCTCCGGCGAAAACCTTGCATTTTCGACACCGTTCTGCTATAATAGCACCGTATTTTCGGCGGAAAGGCGGCGCACCCATGGCGACTTTCACCAAACAGGCAATCAAGTCCACTTTTCTGAAACTGCTGCGGGAAAAACCCCTGAATCAGATCAGCGTCAAGACCATCGTGGAGAACTGCGGCATCAACCGCAAGTCCTTTTATTACTATTATCAGGACCTGCCGGACCTTATCGACGAGATCGTGTCCGAGCAGGTGGACCTGCTGGTGTCCAATTACCCCAAGTTTTCCTCCACGGAGGAGTGCCTGGAGGTGGCCCTGCGGTATCTTCTGGACAACAAAACGCTTATTCAGCACATTTATAAGGCTGTAGACCGGAATTTCTTTGAAGAAAACCTCCTGAAAGTCTGCGATTACATGATCCGCTCCCTGATGGACAACGTGGGGGAGGGGCAGAAGCTGTCCCAGGCCGACAAGGAGACGCTGATAACGCTTTATCGGGCCACGTTTTTCGGCCTGATCTCCGACTGGCTTATGCGGGGCATGAAGGAAGACGTTCTGGAATCCTTCCACCGGATGTGCCACCTGCGGCAGGGAATGCTGGAGGAAATGCTGGCCCGGTGCGTAGAAGAGAAAGAAGGCGCTTCTTTATGAGCGAATTTTGCAGCCTGAATATCTGGGATTTTGCCCACAAAAAGGCCAATTTCCACACGCACACCACCCGCTGCCACCATGCTTCCGGCCTGGACCGGGAATATGTGGAGCAGGCCATCGCCGGAGGGTATCAGGTGCTGGGCTTTTCGGACCACGGACCCATTGTCCGGCACGACGGTTACGTTTCCCACATCCGCATGGCCCCGGAGGAATTGGAGGGGTATGTGGCTTCCCTGGAAGCCTTGCGAGCGGAATTCCGGGGAGAGATCGAGCTTTATATCGGCCTGGAAGTGGAGTATATGCCCCGATTTTTCCGGGAGACCGTGGATTTTTACCGGCAATTCCCCATTGACTATCTGATTCTGGGACAGCATTATTTCGCAGAGGAGGGCCTGACGCCCTACGTTGCGGACGCGCTGACGGACCCGAAATATGTGGAGGAATATGTGCAGGCGGTCTCCGATGCCCTGGACACGGGGCTGTTCCTCTATCAGGCCCACACGGACCTGTTCCGATTCTGCGGAGACCAGGGGCGCTATTGGGCAGGGATGCAGAAAATTCTGGACATTCTGAAATCGAAAAACCTTCCCGTGGAGGTCAACGGCAACGGCTTCCGGGAGGGACGGCACTATCCCAACGCAGAATTTCTCCGCATGGCGGCGGACAACGGCAACCCATTCTTGATCGGCGTGGACGCCCACGCCCCGGACCGGCTCACGGAGACAGCGACTCTGGAGGGCTGCCGGAAGCTGGTGGAACAGGTGGGCGGAAAATTGATTTGTCTGTAAGATAAGCGGGCTGTTTCGTCCGCTTTCTTCATTTTTGTAACAGATTCGGAAAATTGACCGTTTTCCGAAGTCGAAAAATGCGTTATACTGAGGAAGCACAACGGGGAGCCCCCCGAAAAGGAGAGAGCGCTATGCGAAATGTTGCACCCATGAAAATCGCAAAAATCGGCTATCTGGCCGTTTCTGCCGCCCTGTGCGGCTTCGGTATCCAGCTTTTGCTGAATCCAAATTCCAGTCTGCAGGCCATCGGCGTGGCCTGCGGCATCAGCCTCATCTTGTTCGGCATCATCAAGCTGGTGGGCTATTTTTCCAAGGACCTGTTCCGGCTGGCCTTTGAAAACGACCTGGCCTCCGGCATTCTGATGCTGGCCATCGGCGTGAACCTGCTGATTCGCACCCAGGAGGTGTTGGCGTCCTTTGCCACGGTGCTGGGCATTCTGATTCTGATGGACGGCCTGCTGAAAATCCAGATCGCCGTGGAGGCCCGGCCCTTCGGCATCCGGCTCTGGTGGCTGATTCTGGCCAGCGCCATCGTGACCGGCGTGTTCGGTGTGCTGCTGATTTTCCGGCCCAGCGAGAGCCAGGACATGATGATGCGCTTCATGGGCGTGGCGCTGATTTTGGATGCGGAGCTGAATGCCAGCACTGTGCTGACCAGCGTGAAGATCGTCCGCAATCAGCGTGCGGAGGCCTGAATGAAAGTTCTTGGAATTTTGCTGTGTTGCCTGGGTGCAGCCATCATCCTGCTTTTGCTGGTCAGCGCCATTGCGGCGGCACTGGTGGACCCGGAAAAGCCCTGCTCGGAGAGTCGGTTCTATCGCTGCCTGTTCCAGACCTGGATAGATTTGGCCATTCCCGTCATGCGGATAAAGCTGGATATTTCCGGGCTGGAATTGCTGTCTAAGGACACGCCCATTCTCTATGTGGGCAACCACCGGAGCAACTTTGACCCCATTCTGGCCTGGTATGTGCTGAAGGACCGGCCCCTGGGCTTCGTGTCCAAGGAGGGGAATTTCCATATTCCTATCATGGGCCGGCTCATCCGCCGGTGCTCCTGCCTGTCCATTGACCGCAGCGACCCCCGAAAGGCCATCGGGTCCATTTATCAGGCGGCGGACATTCTGAAAAGCGGCATCTCCATGGGAGTCTATCCGGAGGGAACCCGCAGCAAGGACGGCACGCTGCTGCCCTTCCATACCGGTGTATTCAAAATCGCCAAGCGGGCCGGGGCGCCCATTGCGGTCATTGCCCTGGACGGCTCGGAGAAAATTCACAAGAACTACCCCTTCCACAGGAGCTATGTGCGCTTCCGGGTGGCGGCGGTGCTGGACGCCGAAACGGTGGCCCACGCCAACGACCGGGAAATTGGAGCGAAAGTGGAAAAAATTCTCCGTTCTGCCCTGCCTGAAATGAAATAATACACTCCCCCCCAGGCCGGAAAAAGGCTGCGGGGGGTGCCGATTTTCTTCTAGGAGAGATACCATGTCAGTCGATTTTACAAAAGAAATGAAAGCGGAGTACACCATCATCGCTCCCGATATTTTCCCCACCCACATGGAGCTTCTGGAGGCGGTGTTCCGCCTGTACGGCTACAACGTGGTCATCGCCAAGTACGAGGGCCAGGCGGTCATCAACACCGGCCTCAAGTACCTGCACAATGACGTGTGCTACCCGGCCATCTGTATGCTGGGCCAGCAGCTCTATGCCCTGACCTGCGGGGACTTTGACCCCCGTAAATGCGCTCTTATCCAATTCCAGACCGGCGGCGGCTGCCGGGCCTCCAACTATCTCTGCCTGCTGCGGAAGGCTCTGGAAAAGATGGACATGGAATATGTGCCGGTGATCTCCCTGAGTTTCGGCGGCTACGAGCATTACAGCGGCTTCAAGATCACCCCCGGCATGATGGCCACGGGTATCCGGAGCCTTATTTACGGGGATATGCTCTTGCTTCTGAAAAATCAGTGCCTGCCCTACGAGCAGAACGAGGGGGACACCCGGCGGGTGGTGGAGAAGTGGATCGCCAGTCTGACGGACCAGTTCCGCCGGAAAGAGGGCCTCAGCGCCGGGGCCATGAAGAAGAATCTGGCCGCCATGGCCAAAGACTTTCATGACATCCCCAAGGTAAAGCGGGACACGGTGAAAGTGGGTATTGTCGGAGAAATCTATGTAAAATACTCCTCTTTCGGCAATAATGGCCTGGAAAAGTTCCTGCTTTCCCAGGGCTGCGAGTACATGGTCCCCGGCGTGCTGGGCTTTTTCCAGTATTGCTTTGCCAACATGGACACGGACTATCGCTACTATGGCGGCAGCAGCCTGAAGCATTTTGCCGGGAGACGGCTGGAAAAAATCGCCGAAGGCTGGGAGGGCTGGCTTATCGACGCTTTGAAGCCCTACCCGGAATTTGCGGCTCCCGTTTCTTTTGAAAAAGTGAAGGAACTGGCGGACCGGGTCATTGACCGGGGCGTGAAAATGGGCGAGGGTTGGCTGCTGCCCGGCGAGGCGGCGGAGCTCATCGAAAAGGGGTACAGCAACATCATCTGCACCCAGCCCTTCGGCTGCCTGCCCAACCATATCGTGGGCAAGGGGACCATCCGACGGCTGCGGGAACTGTACCCCCAGGCCAATATTTTCCCGGTGGACTATGACGCCGGAGCATCCAAGGTCAATCAGGAGAACCGCATCAAGCTGATGCTGGCCATGGCAAGGGAGGGACTGCAATGAAACGTCTGGGTCTGGATGTGGGCTCGACCACAATGAAATATGTGCTGCTGGATGAGCAGGACCAAATCCTGGCACAGGATTACCTGCGCCACGCCTCCAAAATCGGCGAGGTTTTCCGGAAAATCCTGGGGGACCTGCAGGACCGGTTCCCCGGAGAGCAAATGGCCGTCACCGTGTCCGGCTCGGCGGGTATGGGTCTTGCGGAGAAGCTGGGGCTGCCCTTCGTGCAGGAGGTCTACGCCGAGCGGCTGGCGGTGGGAAAATATTACCCCGACACCGATGCTGTCATTGAGCTGGGCGGCGAGGATGCGAAAATTCTGTTCCTGACCGGCGGCTTTGAAATGCGGATGAACGGCACCTGCGCCGGCGGAACCGGGGCATTTATTGACCAGATGGCCTCCTTGATGCAGGTAACGCCGGGGGAGATGAACGACCTGGCCGCCGGACACGAGACGGTGCTGCCCATTGCTTCCCGGTGCGGCGTGTTCGCAAAATCCGACGTGCAGCCCCTCTTGAATCAGGGGGCCAGGCGGGAGGACGTGTCCGCCGGTATTTTCCGGGCCGTGGTGAACCAGACCATTGCGGGCCTGGCCCAGGGTCGGGAAATCACGGGAAAAATTCTCTATCTGGGCGGACCGCTGAGTTTCCTGACGGAATTGCGGAAGAGCTTCGATGAGGTTTTGAAAACCACCGGTATCTGCCCGGAAAATTCCCTTTACTATGTGGCCCTGGGGGCCTGCTTTGCGGGGGTGGGCAAGGAATCGGACCTGGGGGAACTGGTCGAAGCAGAGAAAAATGCCGCCACCGGGGACTACCGAAAGACCCGGCCCCTGTTCCGGTCCAAAGCGGAGTATGAGGAATTTGCCGCGCGGCACAAGGCGGCCTCCGAGGGCATTGCCGAACTGACCGAGCCGAAAAAGACCATGTATTTGGGCATTGACGCCGGTTCCACCACAGTAAAAGCCGTGCTTTGCGACGAAAACGGAAACGTGTTCCGGCCCTTCTACTGCCCCAATCATGGGGACCCGGTGGGGCTGATCCGGGAATATCTCACGAAGCTGTACGCCGACTATCCCGGTTTGACCATCGCCGGGAGCGCCGTCACCGGCTACGGGGAGGCCCTGCTGAAAAGCGCTTTTTCGGCAGATCACGGCATCGTGGAGACGGTGGCCCACTATACGGCGGCAAAGAAATTCCACCCGGACGTGGATTTCATCATCGACATTGGCGGCCAGGACATCAAGTGCTTCCAGGTCAAAAACGGCCTCATCGACAGCCTGTACCTGAACGAAGCCTGTTCCTCCGGCTGCGGGTCCTTTTTGCAGACCTTTGCCCAGGCCCTGGGCTACACCAGCGAGGAATTCGCCAGGCTGGGTCTCTTTGCGGATGCGCCGGTGGACCTGGGCAGCCGCTGTACGGTGTTCATGAACAGCTCCGTGAAGCAGGCCCAGAAGGACGGGGCCAGCGTGGAAAATATTGCGGCGGGACTGTCCATCAGCGTGGTGAAAAACGCTCTGTACAAAGTCATTCGCTGCGCAGACGCCAAGTCCCTGGGCAAAAACATCGTGGTCCAGGGCGGCACGTTCCTGAACGACTGCGTGCTGCGGGCCTTTGAGCAGGAAATCGGGGCCAACGTTATCCGGCCCAAGTTCGCCGGGCTGATGGGGGCCTACGGGGCGGCCCTGTACGCCAAGGACCACGCCGGGAAGGAAAGCACGTTCATTACCCGGCAGGGACTGGAAAAATTCGAGCATACAGTCCATCAGCTTTCCTGCGGCGGCTGCCAGAACCACTGCTCCCTGACGGTGAACACCTTCTCCGGCGGGCGGCGGTACATTGCGGGCAACCGCTGTTCCAGACCCCTGAAGCAGGAGCACACGGCGGAGCATTATGACCTGTACGAATACAAGCGCACCCTGCTGCAAAAGTACCGGCACAACTACCGGGACCCCAACAAAAAGACCGTCGGCATCCCCATGGGGCTGAATTTCTATGAATTGCTGCCCTTCTGGTACACCTTCTTCCAGACGCTGGACTTCAACGTGGTGGTGTCCCCGGATTCCAGCCGGGCGCTGTATGCTTCCGGCCAGCACACCATCCCTTCGGACACCGCCTGCTATCCCGCCAAACTGATGCACGGCCATATCGAGTGGCTGCTGGACCGGAAGGTGGACGCTATCTTTTACCCGGACATGAGCTACAATGTGGAAGAGGGCCTGGGGGTCAATCATTTCAACTGCCCCGTGGTGGCCTACTATCCCCAGGTGTTGAAGCTGAACGTGCCGAGACTGAAGGAAGTGCCGTTCATCTGTGACTTCGTGAGCCTGGCCAACCCGGTGATTTTTGAGAAGCGCATTACGGAAATTCTGAAAAATTATTTCCCGAAGTTCTCCAAAACCGGCATCAGCGTGGCCACGGAGTTGGCCTATGATGCCCTGGTCCGGTATCGGAAGGATGTGGAGGAAAAGGGCGAGGAGTTCCGGGAAAAGGCGGCGGAGGAAGGCAAGCCTGTCATCGTTCTGGCGGGGCGGCCCTACCATGTGGACCCGGAGGTGAACCACGGCATCAGCAAGCTGATCTGCGACCTGGGGGCCGTGGTCATTACGGAGGATTCCCTGAGCCGCAGCGTGGAAAAATTCCCAACAAAGGTTCGCAACCAGTGGACCTATCATGCCCGGATGTATGCCGCCGCCAAGTACATTGCCGAGCATCCGGAGGAGGACCTGCATCTGGTGCAGCTGGTGTCCTTCGGCTGCGGCGTGGACGCCATTACCACCGACGAGGCCCGCTCCATTCTGGAATCCGCCGGACGGGACTACACCCAGATCAAGATAGACGAAATTTCCAACATGGGCGCCGTGACCATCCGCCTGCGGAGCCTGTTCGCCATGCTGGAGGAGAAGAACAAGTAAAATTTTGCCCCTTCCGTACCGGCAGAACGGTGCGGGAGGGGCATATTACCAATCAGAGTAAGAAAAAGTAAAGAAAATTTCTTGACTTTTTCTTACATTCGGCATATACTAAAGAAAAAGGAGGCGAATGAGATATGGCACAGGCAGTGAACGTGAATTTCAAGCTGGACCCGGACACGAAAAAGAGTTTTGAGGAAGTCTGTTCGGAAATGGGTCTTTCCGTCAGCGCTGCGCTGACGGTGTTCGTCAAGAAGGTCAGCCGGGAAAAGCGCATCCCCTTCGAGATCAACGCAGACCCCTTCTATTCGGAGAGCAATATCCGCCATCTGGAAAGCATCGTGCGGGACATCAAAAGCGGAAAGGCGCACTTCACGGAGCATGAATTGATCGAGGTGGACTGATGCGGTTACTTTGGGAAGATAGAGCGTGGGAGGATTACCTGTATTGGCAAATGCAGGATAAGAAAACGCTGAAACGAATCAATGGACTTATCAAGGATATTCAGCGGGATACCTTTGCGGGAATCGGCAAACCGGAACCATTGAAGGAAAATCTGGCAGGACTATGGAGCAGACGGATAGACGATACCAACCGCATTGTTTATTATGAGCAGAATGGAATCATTTATGTGGTTTCCTGCAGAGGCCACTACGATGACTGAGCATCCGGAAACCGCAAAAGAACAGCCGCCGGGGGAAGCCATTTCCCACGGCGGCTTGCTGATTTCAGTCTATTTCTTACTGTCCAAAGCGATGGTAAGTATTGCCCGAAGATGGTTGAGCAATGTCATTCTGCTGGCCCGGCATGGCCGTATTCCTCCAGGAACGAGATTTTCTTCCCGTGCTTTTTGTAGGCGATGACCGTATCCACATTGACATTTTCCACACTGCGGAAAATGTGGGCCTCCACCTCCGGATTTTTCGCTTTCAGGGTCTGGATGAGTTCCTTGATCTCCGCCCGCTTGGAGCGGTTTTCCTCGTTACCGCAGGTGGTGCAGGAATCCGTGAATTTGCAGGCGCACTGGATGAAATGCAGCCCGTTCACGTCCCGCCAGGTCTTGATGTCCGCCTCCCGGATGAGATACATGGGCCGGATGAGCTCCATGCCGGGGAAGTTGGTGGAATGCAGCTTGGGCATCATGGTCTGAATTTGGGAGCCGTAGAGCATCCCCATGAGGATGGTCTCAATGACATCATCATAGTGATGGCCCAGGGCGATCTTATTGCAGCCCAGGCTTTTGGCGAAGCTGTACAGATACCCCCGGCGCATCCGGGCGCAGAGGTAGCAGGGGGAGTGGGACACGTTGTAAACGGAGTCGAAAATGTCGGACTCGAAAACCTTTACCGGCACATGGAGTTTCCAGGCGTTTTCTTCAATGACCCGGCGATTTCCCGGGCTGTACCCCGGGTCCATCACCAGAAACTTCACTTCAAAGGGGAATTTGTTGTGGATTTTCAGTTCCTGGAACAGTTTGGCCATGAGCATGGAATCTTTTCCGCCGGAAATGCACACGCCGATCACGTCCCCCGGCCGGACCAGCTCGTATTCCCGGATGGCCTTGGTGAAGCTGCACCAGATCTTCTTCCGGAACCGCTTGCGAAGGCTCTCCTCCACCTGGGCGCAGAGGGAATCGTCCTGCCTGGCCATTTCTGCTTTCAGCCAGCCCATGTAGCCGCCCTTCAGGCTGTACGCATCGAACCCGGCGTCCCGCAGATTTTCCGCCGGCTCCTGGCTGAGCCGCCCCCAGGCGCAGTAGAGAATTACGGGCTTGCTGTCTCCGGGCAGTTTTTCTTCCAGTTCCCCGGCGGGAATTTCCAGTGCGCCGGGGATTTTTCCGTAGCCGATGTCGTGGGCGGAGCGCAGGTCCACCAGGGTGTAGCTGCCCGGCTCCAGGCCCGTCAGAGTCTCTAAGGTCATTTCCATGGCGTTACTTCCCGCTGATGTCCCGGACAATCTCCCCGGCGATGATGAGACCCACCACCGAAGGAACAAAGGCGGTGCTGCCGGGAATGTCCCGGCGCTCGGTGCATTTGTGCTTGGCCCCCGGCGGGCAGATGCAGTGGGTCCGGCAGCTGATGGACATATCCTCAACGGGCCGGATGGGCTGCTCCTGGGAGTAGACCACCTTCAGCTTCTTGACCCCCCGCTTTTTCAGTTCCCGGCGCATGACCCTTGCCAGGGGGTCCATGCTGGTCTTGTAAATGTCCGCTACCCGGAAAGCGGTGGCGTCCAGCTTGTTCCCGGCGCCCATGGAGCTGATGATGGGAACCCCGGCCTCCTGGGCCTTCACGGCCAGGGACAGCTTGGCGGACACAGTGTCCACGGCGTCCACGATGTAGTCATACTCGGAAAAAGGGAATTCGTCGGCGTTTTCCGGCAGGAAAAAGCACTTGTGGGTGCGGATGTCCACATTGGGGTTGATGTCCTTCATCCGGGCTTCCATCATGTCCACCTTGTACTTGCCCACGGTGGAGCGGGTGGCGATGAGCTGCCGGTTCAGGTTGGTGAGGCAAATTTTATCATCGTCGATAAGGTCAAAGGCCCCCACGCCGCTGCGGACCAGGGCCTCGCACACATAGCCCCCCACGCCGCCGATGCCGAACACGGCCACCCGGCTGGCGGAGAGTGCATCCATGGCTTCTTTGCCCAGCAGCAGCTGGGTCCGGGAGAATTGATTGAGCATATGAAAATCCCTCCTTGGGAAAATGAAAATTCACAAAATACGCTTGTTTTTCACATACCGGGTCATTATAATACAGAAAGAAACCGAAAGTCAAGGACGGTGCTTGTATTTGGAAGATATTTCTGCCCGGACGGTCCGCCGGTTGGGCCACGGGATTTTGATCTCCCCGGGGATGAAGCAGGAACGGGGCTTCATTCAGCACGGAGATGTGAGCGTGCTGGAACATTCCTTTATGGTGGCGGTGCTGTGCGTGGCCATTGCACGGCGCCTGCCGGGAAAATGGGATTTCTCATCCCTGGTCCGGGGAGCGCTGCTGCACGATTATTTTCTCTACGACTGGCACATCAAGGACCCCACCCGGCCTGCCCACGCCACCCACCATGCGGCGGCGGCCCTGCGGAACGCCCGGCGGGATTTTTCCCTGAACCCCACGGAGGAGAATATGATCGCCTCCCACATGTTCCCTCTGGGCGGGGCATGGCCCGGGAACAAGCAAAGCGCCGTTCTGTGGGTGGCGGACAAGGTCTGCGCCGCACGGGAAACGGTGGTGGGACGGCTGCCCCGGAAATGGCAGGGCGGCATCCACCCGAAAATCTGATACAAACGCCTCCGAGGACGAAAATCGTCTCCGGAGGCGTTTTTTATGCAATGGGCGAGAACAGGCCGCTGTATTTCTGCCAGCGGTAGCTGAGGGCAAAGCTGTCCAGGTCCTCGGCGGGGACGAAAATGCGGAAGTCCGCCCCGTCGGTCAGGCCGTCGCCCACCAGATAGTCCGTGGGACCGCCGGTAAGGACCAGGGCCGTCAGATTGGAGCAGCCCCGGAACAGGCCGTCGGGCAGGACGGACAGATTGGGCTGGACTGTGACCCGGCGCAGAGTTGTGTTGTTTTCAAAAAGATTTTCGGCCATGGAGAGGACCGGCTGGCCCTGATAAGTCGTCGGCAGGACCAGTTCCGTCCGATTTGTCCCATCTTCCGTGAGACCCGCCAACTGCCAGCCGCCGGAAACGGCCTCATAGCGGAAGCAGGCGGCATCCCGGTCGTCGCCCACATAGCGTTCCGTGGGGGCCGGGGCGGGCAGGACGGGCAAGGCGATGGGATTCGGGGTAGTGTCCCCCAGAAGGATTTTCAGATCGTCCAGCAGGCCGCGGGTGAAATACACGGCCCCGGCGGCGTTCAGGTGGAAATTGGTGTCGAAAAACCAGCCACTGTCCAGAATGCTCCGGTTGGGGTCTCCCAGAATGGGGAAGTGCAGCCGGGAGCGAAGATAATCATAAAAAGCGTCTGGGTCTGTGCAGTCCAGGGCCGAGCGGTTCATGGGCGCAAAGCGGAAACAGACCTTGGCCCCCCGTTCTGCCGCCCTGGCGGCGAAGGCGTTCAGGGTGGCCGCAAAATCCTCATCCAGCACCTCCGGGGCGAAGGAAATGGGCTGGGTGGGGTCAAAGCCGCCAGGCATGGTGTTTGCGGAGCGCAGGGGGGAGTCGATGTCGCAGTAGGCATTAAAAGAGGAGCGGGCGTAAATGTCCCCAGGAATCGGGGAACCCTGCAAAAAATACCGGAATTTCTTCCCCGCAAAGCCCGGGAACGCCGCCAGCAGCTTTTCGTATCGGTCCGGATTCAACCGGCGCAGCAGGTCGAACCGGCCGTCCAGTCCCTGCCACAGGCTGTCCGCTGACCAGTTGTTGTTCAGGGCGTTCTGCTCCGGGGCGATGATGACCAAATCGCCGGACCGCAGCTCCGGCTCCAGCAGCTCCAGCATGACGGCCGTACCAATGTCGGCGTAAAGACCAAAGTCAATGACGGTATAGCCCGGCAGGGCCGCTTCCAGCAAATCGCAGCGGAGGGAAAAGGGCACGCTGCTGCCGCCCACGAGAATGATGCGCTGGCCCGGACTTTCCGAAAGCCGGTCCACCTGGGCGCTCAGTTCCCCCAGAAATGTCTCGCCGTACTGGGCGGGAAGGGCGAAGCCCCAAAGGAGCAAGATGGCCGGAATCACCAACAAAAAGGCAAGCAAAATGGGGAGAACGTGTTTTTTCATCAGACTTTCCCCCTTTAGAACCGGAAGTACAGGAAGCCGGTGGCCCCCTGGGTGGTGAGCAGCAGGAAATGGGCGAACAGAATCGCCAGAATGCCGAAGAAATAGACAGCCCCACGGGAAGCTGTCAGAGGCTGCTCCGGGGCCGGGGCAGGCCGGTCCAGCAGGGGCAGGATGAATAGAAGCACGGCGCAGAGAAGCACCTGCAAAAGGCCCATATCCAGGCCGGACAGGGAGAAATCCGTGAGAATTTTCCCAAGAATCGTGAACGCCGTAGCCACATCCGGACTGCGGAAAAAGACCCAGCTCAGGCACACTGCCAGGAACGTCGGAAGGCGTCCGGGGGAGCGGTTCCGGAACAGGAACCGTTCCAGAATCAGATAGACCCCGTGAAGCCCGCCCCAGAGGACGAAGGTCCAGTTCGCCCCGTGCCAAAGGCCGCTGACCAGGAAGGTCAGCAGGATGTTCCGGCAAGTTACCAGATTCCCGGCACGACTGCCGCCCAGGGGGATGTACAGGTAATCCGTGAACCATCCGGTAAGGCTCCGGTGCCACCGCTGCCAGAACTCCCGGATAGAGTTTGCGGCGTAGGGGGTGCGGAAATTGTCGGAAAGCCGGATGCCCAGCAGCCGGGCGCAGCCCTGGGCAATGTCCGAATAGCCGGAAAAATCCCCGTAGATCTGAAAGGCGAAAAGAACCGTCGCCAGGGCCAGGGCCATGCCGCCGGAATGGGAAACATTCCCGTAGACCCGGTCCACGAACTGGGCAAAATAGTCGGCGATCAGCAGCTTCTTGGCATACCCCCGCAGGAGCAGACTCATGGCTGCCCGCCGGTCCGCCGGGGTGGGGGAGGGGGCGGTATGAAGTTGAGGAAGCAGGTCCGCCGGCCGCTCAATGGGTCCAGCCACCAGTTGGGGGAAGAAGGTTATGAACAGGGCATAGTAGCCCAGGTGTTTTTCAGCGGAAATTTTCCCGTGGTACACGTCCAGCACGTAGGAAAGAGTCTGAAATGTGTAAAAGGAAATGCCCATGGGCAGGAGAATGGACACCGGGCGGTAATTTGCCGACCCGCCGAAAAGATCCCAAAGGCCCACGGCGCTGCCCAGCAGGAAATTCAGATATTTGAACACTGCCAGCAAACCCAATTCCGCTGCCAAGGCCCAGCCCAGGGCCTGCCGCCGCTTTTTCGGGTGGGCGGTCATGGACCGGGCGCAGCCGTAGCTGACCAGCACGGAGAAAATCAGCAGGCCCAGAAGATACACACTGTGCCAGGCGTAAAAGAGCAGCGAGGCGGCTAAAAGCAGCGTCCACCGGGCTTTTTTCGGGAAAAACCGATAGAGAAGAACGGTAACGGGCAGAAAAATGAGAAAAATCGGCTCGGTAAAGCTCATGATCCGCCTCCTTTCCGCCCGGGCAGCAGGTTTTCAAGAAACAGAATCGCCAGAAGCAGCACCAATTCCTCCATGGGAAGTCCCCGGACCAGGGCCGCCAGCACCAGGCCCACACCGAAAATTCCGGCGGGCAAATAGAGCCAGCTTTTTCGGAAAAACCGGGCCGAAGCGCAGAAAACAAGGGTCAGGAGGAAGAAAATCAACACCAAAGGCTGGGAGAAAAGCGTCATGGCCGGCCTCCTTCCGACAGGGCGGCGGTCAGATAGCCAATGATCGCCTGGGTGTGGATGGCCACCCCTTCCGTGGACAGGTGGTTGTCCGTACCGGAAAAATACAGGGGGTCCAGGATGGAATCGGCGGCAGAGGAAATGATTTTTGCGTGGAGCCGCCGGGCAAACAGATCGTCCAGAGCTTCGATGGCTTCCGGGGTGCTGCCGGGGGACAGGCTCACGCTGCTTCGGGGGGAATAGGTGAAGAACACCGTCACGTCCTTGGCGGCGAAGGCATCGTAAATCCCGTTCAGCCCGGCAAAATCGGCTTCCGTGACCGCATCCGGCTCGTAAAAAGCCCGCTTGATGCCGAAGGGCTTCCGGGAGAAGTTGTTCTCCCGATATAAGATATAGTCCCCCTGAATGTTGTAGGCAGGGGTCAATTGTGGGTTCCCGTCCTCGTCAAAGTTCTTGGGGGACAGGACGTAGCTTTTCGGCTCCATGGCGGCACGGCCGGTCTGGAAGGCGGTGTAGGCGGCGAACAGGTCCGAATAGCCGGACAGATCCAGCCGGGACAGCAGACCATAATTGGACTCCACCATGGCGTAAGTCTCTTTTTCCAGCTTTCTGGAAGCGCAGAACTGGGCATCGATGGCGTCCAATTCCGGGCTGCTGAGCAGAATGTCTCCGCTTTCGGCGTATTGCAGGACCATTTCCGCCAGGGGCCGCAGGTTGGAATAGGCAAACACGCCCATGTTGACGGTGTGGTAGGCGGGCAGGGCCGCATCCAGCGCCGTGGAATCGTAGCCGAACCGGGCGGAGGAGCCGCAGAGCAAAATCAGCTTCTTTTCCCCGGAAAGGCTGGAAAGATAGTCCATTTTGTCGGGAAATGTGTCGAAATAGGTGCCGGAATACCGGGGGGCCGTGGCGGCCTGAATGGAAAGCGTTTTCACGGAATAACCGGCGAAAGCATCCTCCGGGAACTGCTCCAGGGTGTCGAAAAAGGTCAGGGAATCCAATTTGCAGGTTCCAAAGCTGCCGGGGGCGATGGTTTTCAGGCTGGGCGGCAAAATCAGATCGCCGGTCAGGTCCCCAAAGGCCCCGGCGGCGATGGACGTCACAGGGCAGCCTCCCAATGTTTCCGGGATGACCGGGGCGGCAGTGCCGGAATAGCCGGTGAGGACGGCCCCCCCGTTTTCGATAAGATATGTAAAATCACTTTCCCCGTTGCAGGGAACCCACTGCAAATAGAATTCCATTTGAGATTCCGCCCGGTGGTCAAATCGACTTCCAAAACCGATAGACAGCCCTGTGCCGTCCGGCTCCGTGTTCCAGCCGATGGGCAGGAAGCCGGGGCGGGTGTAGGAAGCATCGTAGGGCAGGGCATTGAAGAACAGGTGGGGGCTGTCCTCCTGGACCAGAATCGGCTCGCCGGAATCGGCATGGTACAATGTTGTGTAGGCCGGGGCAATTTCCAGCCGCAGGAACTGGCTGTACTGAATTTTGCTCAGGGTCAGGGTATAATAATCAAAACTCTGGGTGGAGCCGGTCCTGGGGGAGAGGGCGTAGCTTTCGTAATTCACGGAGGCAATGCGGCAGCCGGTGGGGACCCCCACGGAAATGCTCAGGGCTTCCCCACGGGGAATTTCGTAAATCTGCCGGGGAAAATAGAGGGCATCGTTGTCCTCAAAAACCACCTGGACTTTGCCGGGAGCCGTTCCGGCGGCGCAGCCGGAGAGCAGCAGGACAAGAAAAAATATGGAAAAAAGCCGTTTCATGGGCGCCTCCGAACACTCTTTTTCGCTATCATAGCACGGCGGGGGCTTCTTGTCAATGTGCCAAAAATTTGCCTTCATTTTTGTGCAAATTGGTCAAAGCCCTTTGGGCCTTGTTGGAATTCACCAGTTGGGAATGACAATTCCCGCTTGAAAAAGGACAGTTTACGCAAATCGCTTGCAAGGGAGCCGGGGTGCGTGATAAGATGTAGCCAGCAAGGGGAACGGAAGTTCCCCAACAATCAAGGAGGGAAATACCAAAAGATGAAAGCGAAAAAACTATCCGCGGTCATGAAAGGCCTTTCCGCAGTGACGGCAGTGCTTCTGGTGCTGTCCATTGTGGGAACGCAGATCGCAGAGACCTACCGGACCTACCTGAACGACTTCCTGGGCATTGAAAGCTATGTGACGTCTACCAGCGAGGGCGGCCGGTTCCAGAAGGACTACGACACCATCGAGGACATGGCTGCCGCAGCCAAGGACATCAGCATCCGTCAGGGTGAGGAAGGCACCGTGGTCATGAAGAACGACAACGGCGTGCTGCCTCTGGCCTCCGGCAAGCAGGTGGCCCTGTTCGGCGTGGCTGCCTACGCTCCCTACCCCTATTCCAGCGGCGACCTGAAAGCCGGCAATGCCGACTCCGTGGACCTGCTGGGCGCTCTGAAAGAGGCGGGCGTGACCGTTAACGAAAAGCTGGAGGACTTCTATCTGAACAAGATGATGAACCTCCACGAGGAAGAGCGGGAGAACCGCTGGACCGGCGAGAAGTACATGGCCATGGTCTACGACGTGATCTACAACACCACCGTTGGCGACATGGCGGACTACCAGATCAATGAGCCCTCTCCTTCTCACTTCGCCAACTACGGAATCGACGCCAACTGGAAGACCGATTGGATCGATAAGGACAACACCGTCGGTATCTGCGTGTTCGCCCGCCCCGCTGGCGAGGGCAACACCTACGGCCCCGGCACTGCTGTGAACTTCGACGGCGAAAAGACCGGCAAGGACCCCCTGCAGCTTTCCGATGACGAGCTGGCCATCGTGGATGCCGCCAAGGAGACCTGCTCCCAGGTGGTGGTCCTGCTGAACAGCGGCAACACCATGATGATCGGTGATATCGCCAAGGGCGGCGCCCATGAGGTGGACGGCATTGCCTACATCGGCTGCCCCAACGACTATCAGTGCACCGGTATTGCCAACGTGCTGACCGGTAAGGTCAACGCCACCGGCGCTCTGACCGACACCTATCCCGTGGACCATGCTTCCATTCCTGCCGTGATGAACTTCGGCGGCAGTGACTACGCCGACAGCGACATCGTGGCCTCCACCGGCAACGATCCCCGTTACCCCGGTCAGGAGATCGCCAATGCTTCCGCCGGTTCCTTCGGCGGCGGCAGCGCCAGCTACGCAGCCAACACCTACATCGTGGAAGCCGAAGGCATCTACGTTGGCTACAAGTATTTCGAGACCCGTTACTTCGACTCCATTATGAACCCCAGCTTCAACGCTTCCTCCTCCAAGGGTGCTACCCAGAGCGCCAACTGGGACTATAACAAGGAAGTGCTGTACTCCTTCGGCCACGGCCTGAGCTACCTGGATTACACCCAGACCCTGAAGAGCATCGACGTGGACAAGACCCCCGAGGGCAACATCACCGCCGTTGTCACTGTGACCAACAAGTCCGATAAGGACGGCAAGTTCCTGGCTCAGCTCTACGTGCAGCAGCCCTACACCGAGTATGACCGGACCAACAAGGTGGAGAAGTCCGCCGTGAACTTCCTGAACTCCGCCAAGGTGGACGTGCCTGCCGGCCAGAGCGTGGATGTGACCATCACCGTCCCCACCAAGTACCTGGCCAGCTACGACTACACCGCTGCCAAGACCTACATCCTGGACGCCGGTGACTACTACTTCACCGCCGCCGCAGGTTCTCACGCTGCCACCAACAACTTCCTGGCTGCCCAGGGCAAGACCGCTGCCGACGGTGTGGACACCGATGTGACCGGTGCTTGCCAGACCTGGAACTGCCCGGAACTGGACACCACCACCTTCTCCGTGTCCAACGGCACCGTTGTCACCAACGTGGCCGACAATGCCGATCTGAACTACTGGACCGGCACCGACACCGTGACCTACCTGTCCCGTCAGGACTGGGAAGGCACCTATCCCATCAACTACAACACCGACGTACAGATCAAGATCGGCGACAGCCCCAAGGCTGACGAGTGGATTGCAGAACTCCGCGGCCAGCAGTACACCATCAAGACCGACAGCCCCGCTGCCGAGGGTACCGACAAGGGCCTGCGCTTTGATTCCACCAACATCCAGGGCGAGCAGCTGACCAACATCGACAACGCCTTCTGGAGCGACCTGGTCAGCCAGATCACCATCGACGAGGCTGTGGGTGCCGTCATCCACGGCGGCAGCCGGTCCGACACCCTGACCAACATCGACAACCCTGTTGTTATCCAGAACGAGGGCGTCAACGGCTTCACCTCCGGCTACACCGATGAGGCCACCGGAAAGACCTACAAGTTCAATGTGAACTCCATGACCCTGCTGGGTTCCTCCTTCAATCCGGAGCTGGCTTACGAGTGGGGCCTGGTGGAAGGCAACTCCGGCCTGTGGCTGGACCGCTATGACCTGTGGGGCATCGGCCTGACCCAGCGCCGTACTCCTTACAACGGCCGGAACTATGAGTACGTTTCCGAAGATCCCATGCTGGGCAACCGCATTGGCTACGGCGTGCTGAAGGGCTGCACCGAGAAGGGTATCCTGAACGGACCCAAGCACATCGGCTGCAACGACCAGGAGCACAACCGCAGCGGCGTGGCCGCCTACATGACCGAGCAGAAGCTCCGTGAGACCGATCTGCGCTGCTTCCAGGGCGGCCTGGAGGATGCACAGGGCCTGGCCGTCATGGTGGCATTCAACCGCATCGGCGCTACCAACGCTTCCCATCATGTGGGTATGATCCAGAAGATCCTCCGTGGCGAATGGGCCTACAAGGGCGTCATCTCCACCGACATGATGAACAACAGCTACTACTTCGATCCCGAGGCCATGGTCATGGCCGGTATCACCCAGGTGGCCGACTTCGCCGGCGACAACAGCCACATCAACCTGGGCGACGGCGGCGTGGACGCCGTGTGGCCCTACATCAACGTGGACAGCGTGAAGAACGATTCCACCCTGGTGGAGCAGGCCAGAGAGAACCTGAAATATCAGCTCTACACCTTCGCCAACAGCGCCATCATGAACATCTCCACGGAAGTGGCCGTGACCTGGTGGGATAACGCTCTGTCCGCCGTGACCAACACCTGCACGGTGCTGACCATCCTGACGGGTGCCGCCTGGCTGGTGCTGACCCTGATCCCCGAAAAGAAGAAGGAGGAGGTCTAATCATGGCTAACCTGAAAAACAAGACCAGCATCACCTCTCTGGTGGCCCTGGCTTTGACCATCGTAGGCATCATCGTCTACTTTGTGAACATCGGCTCCGCCGGTTACTTCCAGCGTGCCGCCGTGCCCGCTGCCGTTACCTGGTTCCTTCTGGGCGCTGCCGCTCTGGTAGTCGTGGTGCTGCTGTCCATGCTGAAGCTGACCGGCATCGCCGGAAAGTGCGTGGAAGTGGTGGCAGGTCTGCTGCAGATCGCCGCTCCCGCCAGCCTCGCCGGTGCTGCTATTCTGCTGATCCAGGCCCGGGCCCAGGGCATTGCTTTCGTGCTGTTCTCCAACCAGGAAGTCCTGGCGGAGGTCCAGACCGCAGCCAATATGTCCTCCGTGACCTGCGCCATCGCAGCCATCGCAATCCTGGCCGTGGCCGCCATCGTGGCCATCGTCGCAGCGTTCTTCTCCTGGAAGAAAGCTGAGTAAGCAATCCGGTTCCTCCCCGGAAGGGCCAGACCCTTCCGGGGGGAACTTTCCCGTCTGCGAGGATGTGGGAAAAGCGCCGGAATACGGAGCCTTTCCCATGTTTTCGAGTGATTTTTCGGAATATTCTTTGAGGTTTCTATATGAAAAAATTCGATTTGAATCGGGGCTGGCGGCTCACCTGTCTGGATGAGGACCGGGAGGACATGATCGTCGATCTGCCCCATGACGCTATGTGCGCCGAGCGGCGCAGCCTGCAAAGCCGGGGACGGCACAACATCGGCTGGTTTGAGGGCCATGACTATGCCTATACGAAAACGCTGACCCTGCCGGAGGGCTACGACGCCTTTGAACTGGAATTGGAAGGCGTGTATCACAATGCCGAGGTCTATGTGAACGGCCAGAAGGCCATGTACCGGCCCAACGGCTATACCTGCTTCCACGGGGATATTACGTCCCTGCTGCACCCCGGCGAAAATGAAATCCGTGTGATCGCCCGGAACGCCGACCAGCCCAACAGCCGCTGGTACACCGGCACGGGCATTTACCGGCCTGTATGGCTCTACGGGGGCAAGGGACAGTACATCCTGCTGAACAGCCTCCGCATCCGCACCCTGTCCATCGGGGAAACGGCCCGCATTGCCCTCCGGGCGGACACCAGATTGCCGGGGGACGTGACCTTTGACATTCGGGACCCGGAGGGAAGCCTGGTGGGCAGCTTTTCCGGAAAAAGCGGGGCGGTTTTGGAAGCGGACATTCCCGCTGCCAGACTCTGGAGCCCGGCTACTCCCTTCCTGTACACCTGCACGGCCAGAACCGGGGACGATGAAGTGACTGAGACCTTCGGTATCCGAACCCTGACCTGGACGGCGGAAACCGGCATTGCCATCAACGGCCAGCACACTATTTTGAAGGGTGCCTGCATCCATCACGACAACGGCGTGCTGGGGGCCTGCGCTTTCCCGGAGGCAGAGGAGCGGAAGATCCGGCTTCTGAAGGACGTGGGCTATAACGCCATCCGTTCCGCCCACAATCCCTGCTCCAAGGCCATGCTTGCCGCCTGCGACCGGCTGGGTGTGCTGGTCATGGACGAGTACACGGATATGTGGTACATCCACAAAAACGCCCACGACTACGCCAGCTATATGCGGGAGTGGTGGCATCAGGACCTGTTGGAAATGGTGGACAAGGACTACAACCACCCCAGCGTAATTCTTTACTCTACCGGCAACGAGGTGGCCGAGACCGGCCAGAAGGAGGGCATCGCCCTGACCGGGGCCATGACCGAGTACCTCCACACGCTGGACGACAGCCGCCCCGTGACCTGCGGCATCAATATTTTCTTCAACTTCCTCTATTCCATGGGCTTCGGCGTGTACAGCGATGAAAAGGCAAAAAAAGAGTCGGAACAGCCTGCGGAAAAGCGGAAAAAGGCCGTGGGCAGCGAATTTTACAACACCCTGGCGGGACTGCTGGGAGACACCACCATGAAGGTGGGGGCTTCCCTTCCCATGTGCGACTGGAAAACCAGAGACGCTTACGCCAATATGGACGTGGCGGGCTATAATTACGGTATCCTCCGCTATCGCCACGACCTGAAAAAATATCCCAATCGGCTGATTCTGGGCAGCGAGACCTTCTGCAACGATGCCTATAAGTTTTACGAGCTGGCCAAGCAGGAAAAGCGCATCGTGGGCGATTTCGTCTGGGCGGGTATGGATTACATGGGCGAGGCGGGCATCGGCACCTGGGAATACCCGGACCACGCCCCCATGGAGACCGAGGACCCGGGCTGGCTCACCGCCGGAAGCGGACGGCTGAACATTCTTGGCTTCCCCGGCGGCGAGGCGGCCTATACCTCTGTGGCGCTGGAGCGGGAAATGGGACCGAAAATTGCTGTGCGGCCGGTGTACCAGACCGGTAAGCACACCCCCTCCGCTTGGAAAATGACGGACGCCATGGAAAGCTGGGGCTGGCCAGGCTGCGAGGGCAAGACCGCCCGTATTGAAGTTTACGCCCGTGCCGCCAGTGTGGAACTGCGGCTGAATGGGGTGAAAATCGGGCGGAAAGACCTGAAAAACGACTGCGTTGCCCATTTTTCCGTCCCCTACGCCCCCGGCGTGCTGGAAGCGGTCAGCTACGACGCTTCCGGACGGGAACTGGGCCGGGAGGCCCTGCGAAGCCCCGACAAGACCACGAAACTGACCGTCACACCGGAACGGGACAGCGCCGAGCCGGAGGGCCTGTGCTTCCTGCGGCTCCGCTACACCGATGAAAGGGGCGTCTGGAAGCCCATGGAGAAGCACCGGCTGACAGCTGCCGTGGAGAACGGCGAGCTGCTGGGCTTCGGCAACGGCTGCTCCTACAATCCCGACGGCTACTGGACCGACGAGAGCAACACCTACTACGGCGAGGCCCTGGCGGTGGTCCGGGCAGGGACTTCCGGCAGCGTCCGGGTCCGGTTCTGGGACGAAACCAACACCTATTCGGTTGAAATACCGATCCAAGGGGAGGAAGCAAAATGCTGAGCATCCGAAGATTTACCTGCGAAAATCTGGAACGCAACTGCGTCACCGATGAAAAAAATCCCCGGTTTTCCTTCGTGCCGGAAAGCGACCGGCCGGGAGCAAAACTGGTCAAGGCAAAGCTGACGGTAGGGGACTGGTCCACGGAGACCACCGAGCAAATTGCCGTTCCCTACGGCGGGGCGGCGCTGAAGCCCTTTACCCGGTATGAAGCCACTGTGGAAATTACAGACGATGCCGGGGAAACCGCCAAAGCGTCCCTGACCTTTGAGACAGGGCGGCTGGACACCCCCTGGCAGGGCATGTGGATCAGCGACCCCGATTATCACTTTACCGAGAAGAAAGTCTCCCCGGTCCCCATGACCTTCTGCAAGACCTTCCCGGCGGATAAGGCCGTGGCCTCGGCCAGGCTTTACGCCACGGCCATGGGCATCTATGAGTTGAATTTGAACGGCAAAAAAGTGGGAAATCAGTATTTTGCCCCCGGTTTTACATCGTACAAGACCAATTTGCAGTACCAGACCTACGACATTACAGACCTGCTGACGGAAAACAACACCCTGACGGCTGTGGTCGGCGGCGGCTGGGCGGTGGGCTCCTTCGTGTTCACCCGGCAGAACCGCATTTCCGCCGACCGGCAGGCACTTTTGCTGGAAATTCAAATCACCTACGCCGACGGCAGCACCCAGTTCGTAGGGACCGACAACAGCTGGCTGGTGACGGAGGAAGGCCCCTACCGGGCCTCTGACTTCTACGACGGCGAGACTTATGACGCCACCGTGGACGAGGAAAAAATCTGCTGGCGCAACGCCGCCGAAGAAAAGCTGCGGCTGTCGCCTTCCATTCGGGCGGCCTACGGGGACCCGGTGGTGGCCCATGAGCGCATGACCCCCATTTCCTGCACCAGGCGGGGAGAAGAACTTATCTACGACTTCGGCCAGAACTTCGCCGGTGTGGTGGACCTGGACATCCGGGGCAAAAAGGGACAGAAAATTACCGTCCGCCATGCGGAACTTCTGAATCCCGACGGCAGCCTGAACGTGAAGTTCCTGCGGACCGCCAAGGCCACGGCGACTTATATCTGCACCGACGGGCAGCAGCACTATTCTCCCCGGCTTACTTACATGGGCTTCCGGTACATCAGCATCACCGGCATTGAGGAATCGGACGTTACCGTTCACGCCCTGGCCCTGTACTCCGACGTGCGGGAGAACGGCGGTTTTGCCTGCTCCAATGCCATGCTGAACCGCCTGCAGGAAAATATCCTCTGGTCCTCCAAGTCCAACTTCATGGACATTCCCACCGACTGCCCCCAGCGGGACGAACGGATGGGCTGGACCGGGGACATTGCGGTGTTCTCTCCCGTGGCCTGCTATAATTTCGACATGAGCCGCTTCCTGAACAAGTGGATGCTGGACCTGAAGGCCGAGCAGCTGCCCACCGGCGGCGTACCCAACACGATTCCGTTGCAGGGCTTCGGCTTCCCGGCCACCATGCCGGTGATGGCGGTGGACTGGTGGGACGATGCCTGCGTGCTGGTACCCTGGAACGAATATAAGGCCCGTGGAGACGTGGAAATTCTGCGGAGATTCTACCCCGGCATGAAGAAATACGTCCATGCCTGCAAATTCTGGGCGGGGCTTCTCAGCGTAGGGAAGCACCGGTATATCTGGGATACCCCCGGCGTGTTCCACTTCGGGGACTGGGTGGCTCCGGACGTGCCGAAAATGAACCAGTGGCAGGCCCGGTCCAAGTGGACGGCCACCGCCAGCCTGAAAAACTGTGCGGCGCTGACGGGGAAAATTGCCGAAATTCTGGGAAAACCGGAGGAAGCGGCGGAATACAAGGCCCTCAGCGAAAAAGTGGCCGACGCCTATTGCAGCGTGTTCACCGATGGGGCGGGCAAGCTGAAGGAGGAATTCCAGACCGGCTATGTGCTGCCCATTTATCTGGATATGTTCCCGGATGGGGCCACCAAGGCCAAGGCGGCGGACAATCTGGACGCCCTGGTGCGGAGAAACGACTACTGCATCGGCACCGGCTTCCCCGGCACCCCCTACATCCTCTTCGCATTGGCGGACAACGGCCACGCCGACACCGCTTACAAAATGCTGCTGAATACGAAATGCCCCTCCTGGCTCTATCAGGTAAAGCTGGGCGCTACCACCATCTGGGAACGGTGGGACGGCCTGAACGAGCAGGGGGAATGTCCCATCGGCGACGATGGCACGGACATTATGATCTCCTATAATCACTATGCTTCCGGAGCCGTGGGTGACTTCCTGTACCGCCGGACCGCCGGTATTGAGGAAATTCAGCCGGGCTACCGGCGCTTCCGGGTCCAGCCGCTTCCCGGCGGGGACCTGACTTGGGCGGAGAGCCATACGGAGACCCCCTACGGCAAGATCGCCCTCCGTTGGGAACGGAACGGTTCGGATTTTACCCTGGACCTGACGGTGCCCATGGGTACGGAATGTGACCTGACCCTGCCGGACGGCAGCAGCAAGACTCTGCAAAGCGGGCATTATGTCCGGAAATGCCAGATGAAAGGATGAACAACATGAAAAACAAAAACTTCTGGGGCAATCCGCTGGTGCGCTCCAAGGTCCGCAGCGACGACGTGAAAGTGCCGGAAATGCTGCTGGGCTACCTGATCGGACCCTTCGGCGCCCTGCTGGCCTCGGGCATTTTCACCAGCATCCTGCAGACCTACTTCACGGACGTGCTCAAGCTGGATCTGGCCTTCCTGACCACGCTGCAGCTGGTGTCCACGGTGTTCATCGTGGCGGCCAACCTGGTGGTGGGTCAGCTCATCGAGCGGACCAAGACCCTGGCGGGCAAGGCCCGGCCCTGGATCCTGCTTTCGGCCCTGACCCTCTCCGTGGCCAGCGTGCTGATGTTCATTGTTCCCTTTGAAGGAACAGCCAAGTATGTGTGGGTGGCCATTGCCTACAACCTCTTTTATGCCGTGGCCTATCCCATTTACAACACCGCAAACTCCGCTCTTATCCCCCTGTCCACCCGGAACAGCAAGCAGCGGGGGACCCTGGCTTCCCTGACCAATATTGCTGGCCTGGGCGTCATGGGTGCCGGCAGCATGATCTTCCCCCTGCTGGTGTCCTTCGCCCTGAAGGAGAATCAGGCCCTGTGGTTCGTGGCCATGCTGGCCGTGGCCATTTTCTCCGCCCTGACCATTTATCTCCAGTACCTCTTCACCAGGGAGCGGGTCACGGAGGAACTGGCCGGACAGGCGAAGGCTGACGAGAAGAAGCCCGCTCCCTCCATTGGCCGTCAGCTGAAGGCCGTCACCGGGGAGAAGATGTGGTGGATCGTCATGCTGTTCTACATCGGCTTCCAGTGGAGCGGCGCTCTGAAAAACGGTTCCATGTCCTACTTCTGCAAGTGGGTGCTGGATAATTCCTTCTACGGCAATGCCGATGCCTGGGGTGCTTCTCAGTCCCTGCTGTCCATCCTGGGCGCCGTGCCCATGGCCGTGGCGGCTTTGGTGGTGGCTCCTCTGTGCAACAAGTTCGGCAAACGCTGGGTCTGCATGGCCGGTATGCTGCTGGGCGCTGGCGGCGGCCTCATCGCCGGCCTCGGCGGCGGGAACATTGTCCCCGTGGCCATCGGCGTGGCCCTGAAATGCCTGGGTTCCGCTCCCGCCTGCTACATGATTTTGGCTCTGCTGGCCGACGTCATCGATCACATCGAGTTCAAAGAGGGCATCCGCACCGACGGCCTGACCATGTCCATTTACAGCTCCATCATGGTGGCCGGAACGCCCATCTGCAACGCCATTTTCAGCGCCCTGCTCAACGGCAGCGGCTATGACCAGAATGCCAGCGTGGCTCTGGGCACGGCTGCCCAGAGTGCGGCTGCCAAGAGCGCCATTTCCGTCAGCTATATCTGGGTGGAGACCGTGGCCTATCTGGTCTGCGCTGCGCTGATCTTCTCCTTTACCATCGAGAAGGATCTGTCTGCCGAGCAGGCGGAGATCGCCAAGCGGAGCGGGAAATAAGACGAACGGTTCCCCAAAGGGACAAACGGTATTCACGCAAGGAGGAAATGTGCTTCCCCTTGCGTGAATTTCGTGTTATAATAAGTATAGAAACTACTTTCAGGGGGTGTGCGCCTTGATCCGCATTGCTATCGTAGAGGACGACGATGCCTACCGCCGCCAGCTGGTAGACTTTCTCAAGCGCTATGAATCCGAAAGCGGCGAGAGCTTTCGCCTTTCCCTTTTTTCCGACGGTATGGAAATCGTGCAGGATTACCGGTCGGAATACGACATCATCCTTATGGATATTGAAATGCGCTACATGGACGGCATGACTGCCGCCGAGCGCATCCGGAAGCTGGACATGGAGGTGGTTATCATCTTCATCACCAATATGTCCCAGTATGTGATGAAGGGCTACACCGTGGACGCCATGGACTTTGTGCTCAAGCCCATCACCTACTATGCCTTCTCCCAGCGTATCGACCGGGCCTTGCAGCGGATGCGCCGCCGGAGCAAGCACTATATTGCGCTCTCCTGCCAGGGGGGCATGATGAAGCTGGACGTGTCCGAGATCACCTATGTGGAGGTGCTGGACCACGACCTGGTGTACCACACCCGCCGGGGCGGCTTCACCACCAAGGGAGCCCTTTCTGAGGCGGAGCGGCTTCTGGGGGAGAAGAATTTCTTCCGGTGCAACAAAGGGTATCTGGTGAATCTGGAATATGTGGAGTCCGTGCAGAATTTCGAGGTCCAGGTGGCCGGAACCCTCATTCAAGTGAGCCGCCCAAAGAAAAAAGCCCTGCTGGATGCTCTGAATAATTATGTAAACGAGGTGAGCAAGTAGTGCAGGTAGATCTGACCCGGACTCCCGGCGCGTATTATGTGATCGCCTACTTCCTCTCCTCCTGCCTGTACATTGCCGTGAATCCCAAGCGGTTCCACGGCTGGAAGCGGGTGCTGATTCAGGGAGGCTTTCTGCTGACACTGGGGTCCTTCATGCTCTGGACCGACGGGGTAGACGTGAAACTGTATCTGCCTTGCGTGACCCTTGAAGTGTTCCTGGTGTGGCTGTCCCTTCATGTGTGCTGCTGCCTGGACTGGCGCAAGACCACCTACTTCTGTGCCCGGACGGTGATGCTGGGGGAGTTTGCCGCCTCCCTGGAATGGCAGCTTTTTTATTACGGCCTGACCACCTGGCATCTTGAACTGAATATGGGCTGGAACATTCTCTTTCTGCTGGTCATTCACGGCGGCGTGTTTTCCATCATGTATTTTCTGGAACGGCGCTACTGCTCCGGTAACGCCAGCCTCCGCATTACCGGAAAGGAACTGGCCGTGGCTGGGACCATCACCCTGGCGGTATATGCCATCAGCAATATGAGCTACGCCCTGTCCGCATCTCCCTTTTCCAGCCAATTCCCGGCGGAAATTTTCATCATCCGCACCCTGGCGGACCTGGGCGGCGTGGGGATGCTTTTCGCCTATCACATGCAGCTGCAAATGAACAGCACCCAGCTGGAAAACGACTTTTTACAGCGGATGCTGCAATTACAATACGACACTTACAAAATGTCTGCCGAAAGCGTGGAGCTGGTGAACCAGAAGTACCACGACCTGAAGCATCAGATACAGATCCTCCGCCGGACCGAGAGCGAAGAAGAAAAGAACGCCTATTTGGACCAGATGGAGGAGGAGATCAAGACTTACGAAGCCCGGAACAAGACCGGCAACCGGGTCCTGGACATCATCCTGACCACCAAAAGCCTCCAATGCCAGAAGCAGGGCATCAGCCTGACCTGCGTGGCGGAGGGCGAGGAGCTTTCCTTCATGCGGCCCATGGACATCAGCGCCCTGTTCGGCAACGCCCTGGACAACGCCATCGAAAGCGTCCGAAAAATCGCAGACCCGGACAAGCGGCTCATCCATGTGTCCGTGCAAAGGCAGAAGGGTTTCCTGCGTATTCGCATTGAAAACTGTTTCGAGGGCAAAATCCGCTTTGAAAACGGAATGCCCGTGACCAGCAAAAAGGACAGCGCCTTCCACGGCTACGGCACCAAGAGCATCCGCCGCATCGCAGAATCCTACGGCGGGTCCATGACCATCCATACCGAGGGCGACTGGTTCGAGCTGCGGGTGCTGATCCCGCTGAGCAAATAGCGACCCCATCAAAGGAGCAAGACCATGAAAGACATACTGCAAAATCTGACCATCCGGGAAAAGGCAGCGCTGCTGCAGGGATGGAGTACCTGGACTACCCGGGACCTGAGCAAGAAGGGCATTCCGGCCATCTTCCTCTCCGACGGTCCTCACGGCCTTCGCAAGCAGGCGGGAGCAGGGGACCATCTGGGCCTGAACGCTTCCGTTCCGGCCACCTGCTTCCCCACGGCGGCCACCATGGCCAACACCTGGGACCCCAATCTGGGGGAGGAACTGGGTGCGGCCCTGGGCGAGGAAGCCGCCGCCAACGATGTTCACGTCCTTCTGGGACCGGGCCTGAACATCAAGCGCAGCCCCCTGTGCGGCCGGAATTTTGAATATTTCTCCGAGGACCCCTACTTAGCGGGCAAAATGGCTGCCGCTTACGTCCGGGGCATCCAGAGCAAGGGCGTGGCCGCCTGCCCCAAGCATTTTGCGGTGAATTCCCAGGAATTGCGGCGCATGAGCATGGACAGCGTGGTGGACGAGCGGACCCTACGGGAAATTTACCTGACGGGCTTTGAGATCGCCGTGAAAGAGGGCCATCCCAAGACCATCATGTCCAGCTACAATCAGGTGAACGGCGTTTACGCCAACGAAAATCCCCACCTGCTTAGCGAAATTCTCCGGAAAGAATGGGGCTTCGACGGCTTCGTGGTCACGGACTGGGGCGCCGACAACGACCATGTGGCGGGGGTCAAGGCCGGGTCCAACCTGGTGATGCCTGCGCCGGGAGCGGATGCGGCCATGCAGCTGGTGAAGGCTGTGGAGGAAGGAACGCTCTCCGAAGCGGACCTGGACGCACGGCTGACGGAATTGCTGGGGGTGCTGCTGCCTGCTTCCCAGGCGGTGGCCAAAGCCCCCAAGCGTTTCGACCGGGAGGCCCATCACGCCCTGGCAAAGAAATGTGCGGAAAACGCCATCGTTCTGCTGGAAAACGACGGGATTCTGCCTCTGAGCGGGAAGGAATCCGTTGCCGTTATCGGGGACTTTGCGGAAACGCCCCGGTATCAGGGAGCCGGGTCCAGTCTGGTGAACCCCACGAAATTGGAGGACCTGCTCCACGCTTTGGAGGACCTGGGGGTCCCAAAAGCGGGCTACGAGAAGGGCTACTCCCGGGTGGACCCCAAGCCAGACGAGAACGCCATCCGCTCTGCCGTGACCCTGGCAAAAACGGCGGACGTGGTGCTGCTGTGCGTGGGTCTGGACGAAATTGCCGAGTCCGAGGGCATGGACCGGACGAATCTTTCCCTGTCCCTGGGCCAGCAGGCCCTCATTCGGGCAGTGTGCCGGGAGAATCCCAACACGGTTCTGGTGCTTTCCGGCGGTGCACCCTTCCTGCTGCCGGAGGAAGCCCCCTGCCGGGCGGTCATTCACGGCTATCTGGGGGGACAGGCCGGGGCGGCGGCCATGGCCGAGGCGCTGCTGGGCAAAATCAACCCCAGCGGTAAGCTGAACGAGACCTGGCCGGAGCTTCTGGAAGAAAATCCATCCTATTCCTATTTCCCCAGCCGGGAGCGGACCAGCGAATACCGGGAGGGCCTGTATGTGGGCTACCGGTATTACGATACCGTGGAGCGGCCGGTGAAGTACCCCTTCGGCTTCGGTTTGAGCTATACCAGCTTTGCATACAGCGATTTGAGCCTGACCAAGGACGCCGTGACCTTCACCCTGACCAACACGGGCAACCGGGACGGGGCCGAGGTGGCGCAGGTCTATGTCAGCGCACCGAGAAAGCAGGCTTTCGGACCGAAAAAGGAGCTGAAGGGTTTCCAGAAGGTCTTTTTGAAGGCCGGGGAGTCGAAAAAAGTCACCATTCCCCTGGATGACAAGGCCTATCGGTATTTCAACGTGAAAACGAACCGGTGGGAGACGGAAGGCGGGACCTACGAAATTTCCGTGGCTGCCAGCGTGGCCGACGTGCGGCTCACTGGCACGGTGGAGGTGGCGGGGACCAACGCCCCGGCCCCTTACGAGGGCCTGAACACATATCTCAGCGGCCAGATTCGCACGGTCAGCGACCGGGAATTTGAAGCGCTGCTGGGCCATCCCATTCCCGACGGCCATTGGAGCGGCGCGTTGACCAAAAACGACGCCATCTGCCAGATGTATTACGCCAAATCCGGCCCGGCCCGGCTGGCGTACAAAATCCTGACGAATCTCAAGGAAAAGTCCGAGAAAAAGGGAAAACCGGACCTGAATATCCTGTTTATTTACAATATGCCCTTCCGGGCCATCGGAAAAATGACCGAGGGGCTGGTCAGCGACAAGATGGTGGAGGACATTCTCTTCATCGTCAACGGTCATTTCTGGCGGGGCCTGGGCCGGACCATCGCCGACTTCTTCCGGAACAAACGGGCCGTCAAAGAATTTGAAAAAGCAATGCAGGAGGATACGCTATGAAACTGTTGAGCATCGTGGTCCCCAGCTATAACTCCCAGGATTATCTGGAAGCCTGCCTGGACAGCCTGGTCAAGGGCGGCGAGCGGGTGGAGGTGCTGGTGGTGGACGACGGGTCCACGGACCGGACCGGCGAAATTGCCGATGCCTATCAGGAAAAATATCCCACCATCGTCCGGGCCATCCATCAGCCCAACGGGGGCCACGGGGCGGGCATCAATCAGGGCCTGGCCCACGCCACCGGCAAATACTTCAAGAGCGTGGACAGCGACGACACCCTCAGCGGCGACCTGACGGCCTTCCTGGATACCCTGGAGCGCTGCGACGGCTTCGGCGGGGTGGACCTGTTCCTGACCAACTACCGCTACATCCACACCGACGGCAAAGGGGACCGGACCATCCGCTTCACCAACGCCCTGCCCACGGACCGGGTGTTCGGCTGGAACAGCGTGAAGCGCTTCCGGGTGGACCAGATCCTGATGATCCACACCTGCACCTTCCGGACGGAACTGCTGCGGGAAACGGGCCTCCAACTTCCGGAACACGCCTTTTACGAGGATAATTTTTACGTCTACGGCAATCTGGAAAAGGTCAAGACTCTGTATTATATGGACTGCGACCTGTACCGCTATACCATCGGCCGGGCGGGCCAGAGCGTGCAGGAAAGCGTCATGTGCCGCCGGTATGCCCACCAGCTGAAGGCCACGGAGCTTTGCTTCACGGCATTTCATCTGGATGACATTCCCGAACGGTCCAAGCGGGCCTATCTCAAGCACGAGATGTTCATGATGCTCGGCATCGCTGTGCTGTACGCCCGGATGAACGGGACCACCCAGGCCGAGCGGGACCTGGAAGCCATGTGGGAAAACTGCCGGAAGTACGACGAAAAATGGGCGAAGCATTTCCAAAGAAATCTGGGCCTGATGCTCATGTCCATCCCCGGCAAGGGCGGCGCCGGTGCGGTCCGGGGGGTTTACCGGGCGGCCCATCTGGTGGTGAGGTTCAACTGATGATGTACGATTATCTGGTCGTCGGCGCAGGGCTTTTCGGGGCGGTGTTCGCCCACGAGGCAAAAAAAGCCGGGAAGTCCGTGCTGGTCCTGGAGCAGCGGGACCACATCGCCGGAAATGTCTACACCCACAATATCGAGGGCATCCCGGTCCATCAGTATGGGGCCCACATTTTCCATACCAATGACAAAGCTGTTTGGGATTACGTAAACCAGTTCGGGGAATTCAACCGCTATACCAATTCCCCGGTGGCCAATTATCACGGGGAATTATACTCGCTGCCCTTTAATATGTACACCTTCAACCGGATGTGGGGGGTGGTCACGCCTGCGGAGGCGGAGGCGGAAATTGCCCGCCAGCGGCAGGCTGCGGGAATCACGGAACCGAAAAATCTGGAAGAACAGGCCATTTCCCTGGTAGGCACGGATATTTACGAAAAACTGGTGAAGGGCTACACGGAGAAGCAGTGGGGCCGCCCCTGCACGGAACTGCCGGCCTTTATCATCCGCCGTCTGCCGGTGCGGTTCACGTTTGACAACAATTACTTCAACGCCCGGTTTCAAGGTATCCCCATAGAAGGCTATACGGCCCTGGTGGAAAAAATGCTGGACGGGGTAGAAGTGAAGCTGAATGTGGATTATCTGGCGGACAAGGCCCATTGGGATGGGCTGGCGAAAAAAGTCGTTTACACCGGCCCCATCGACCGGTATTTTGACTACTGCTATGGCCCGCTGGAATACCGGATGGTCCGTTTCGAGACGGAAGTGCTGGAGATACCCAACTATCAGGGCAACGCCGTGGTGAATTACACGGACCGGGAGACCCCCTGGACCCGCATCATCGAGCATAAGCATTTTGTGTTCGGAAATCAGGAAAAAACCGTCATTTCCAGGGAATACAGCGCCGAGTGGAAGCCGGGAGAGGAGCCTTATTACCCCATCAACGACGAGAAAAACGGGGAACTTTACCGGAAATACCGTACCTTGGCGGACAAAGAGACCAAGACCCTGTTCGGCGGCCGCCTGGGCGAATACAAGTATTACGACATGGACGTGGTCATCGCCAGCGCCCTCCGCTGCGCCAAAGCGGAACTGTAAAAAAAGCACATCTTCCCGCTGAGTTCGGCATTTTCGGACCCGGCGGGAATTTTTCTTGACAAATGAGATTGAAGCACCTATAATAAAGCTACAAGCGTAGCGCAACGAATGTTTCTTAAAAAGGAGGGTGGTGAACTTGCCCCGGAAAAATCGATTTACACGAGAGGAAATTCTTGCTTCAGCCTTGGACCTGACCCGGGAAAAGGGCATTGCCGCCGTGACGGCCCGTGGACTGGGAGAGCGGTTGGGCACCAGCTCCAAGCCGGTTTTTGGACAATTTGAGAATATGGAGGCCGTTCAGAGGGCAGTTTTCACCGCTGCGGAGGAAGAATATGCCGCATTTCTCCGGGAGGACATGGCCGCCGGAAAATATCCCCCTTACAAGGCCAGCGGCATGGCCTACATCCGCTTCGCCCGGCAGGAGCGGGAGCTTTTCAAGCTGCTTTTTATGCGGGACCGCAGTGGGGAAGTCATTACCGAGGACCAGGAGAGCATCGCTCCGCTCATTGCCCTCATCCGGAAGAATCTGGGCATTTCCGAGGAGGAAGCCTACCGGTTCCATCTGGAAATGTGGGTGTATGTCCACGGCATCGCCACCATGATCGCCACGGGCTACCTGAACTGGGATGAGGATTTTGTCAGCAAAGTGCTTTCCGACGCTTATCAGGGCCTCATGGCCCATTATCGGAAAAAGGAGGAAGAGAAATGAACAATATCATCGAGATCGGGCATCTCTGCAAGTCCTTCGGGGACGTGCAGGCTGTCCGGGACCTGTCCTTCCGGGTGAAGGAAGGGGAACTGTTTGCGTTCCTGGGGGTCAACGGTGCGGGAAAATCCACCACCATTCACATTCTCTGCGGCCAGCTGGCCAAGGATTCCGGCAGCGTGGCCATCTGCGGGGCGGACCCGGACCGGGAGCCGGACAGCGTCAAGCGGCAGCTGGGGGTGGTGTTCCAGAACTCCGTGCTGGATAAATCCCTGACGGTCCGGGACAATCTGGAAAGCCGGGCGGCCCTGTACGGCATTCTGGGCGCGGATTTTCAGAACCGGCTGGCGGAACTGAGCGGGCTTCTGAACTTTGAAAATCTGCTGAAACGGCCTGTGGGCAAGCTGTCCGGGGGCCAGCGGCGGCGCATCGACATTGCACGGGCGCTGCTGCACCACCCGAAGATTTTAATTCTGGACGAACCCACCACCGGACTGGACCCCCAGACCCGGAGCCTTCTCTGGCAGGTCATCGGGGAACTGCGGGCGAAAGAGGGCCTGACGGTGTTCCTGACCACCCATTACATGGAGGAAGCGGCGGATGCGGACTATGTGGTCATTCTGGACCACGGCCAGATTGCCGCCGAGGGAACACCCCTGAAGCTGAAGGACACTTACACCAAGGACTATGTGACTCTGTACGCCGTGGACGAAAATGCGGTCCGGGCACTGAATCGGCCTTATACGCCGGTTCGGGACGGCTTCCGGGTATCGGTAGCGAATCCGGCGGAGGCGGCCCGGCTTATCCGGGAAAATCCGGCGCTGTTCCGGGATTTTGAAGTCACCAAGGGCAAAATGGACGATATTTTCCTGGCCGTCACCGGGAGAAAGCTGGGGGAGGAACAATGAAAACACTGTCGGTATTGGTCAAGCGCAACGCCAAAATTTATTTTCAGGACAAGGGCCTCTTTCTTACGTCTCTCATCACGCCGCTGATCTTGCTGGTCCTCTACGGCACGTTCCTGCGGAAGGTCTACGAGGATAGCTTCCGGCAGGTCCTCACCGCCGCCGGTATCCAGATTTCCGACAAAATTCTCGCCGGATGCGTGGGCGGGCAGCTGTTCTCCTCCATGCTGGCGGTAAGCTGCGTCACCGTGGCCTTCTGCTCCAACCTGGTGATGGTCCAGGATAAAGTCACCGGCGCCCGCCGGGACCTGACCATCAGCCCGGTGAAGGCCTCCACCCTGGCTCTGGGCTATTATTTCGCCACGCTCCTCTCCACGCTCATCGTCTGCCTGACGGCGCTGGGGGTATGCTTCGTTTACCTGGCCATTACGGGCTGGTGCCTGCGCCTTGCAGATGTGGCGGCAGTGCTGCTGGATGTCATTCTGCTGGTGCTGTTCGGCACGGCCCTGTCCTCCTGCATCCTGTTCCCCATGTCCACCCAGGGCCAGGCCTCCGGGGTCGGGACCATCGTCAGCTCCGGCTACGGCTTTATCTGCGGTGCCTATATGCCCATTTCCTCCTTCTCCAAGGGGCTGCAGAACGTGGTGGCCCTGCTGCCCGGCACTTACGGCACGGCCCTTATGCGGAACCATGCCATGAACGGACCCTTTGCAGCCATGGAGGCCGAAGGGGTCCCGGCGGCGGTCATCGACGCCATCCGGGACAGCGTGGACTGCAATATCTACGCCTTTGGGACAAAAGTCGTCGTGCCGGGAATGTACGCCATTTTGCTGGGGACCATCGTATTTCTGGTGCTGCTCTACATCCTGCTGAACCGGCTGCATCGGAAGTAACCCGAAAATTACAAAAAATTTCGATAATTCCATTGCATTTTTCGCTGATATTTTGAACGGTTCCAGAGACGATATATGGAGGGAAGACAGTACCGGGGCTACTATCGTGGCGCCACCAAGCAGGTCAATCAGGCGGTGGAGGCCATCCACCTGGCAGCGGAGCGGGCCAACGCCACCGTGACGGAGCTGGTGCCCACCCGGGAGCCAACGTCTCGCCGGGGGCATTCTTCCCCAACACATACAAAACAAGGCCACCGGGGGTTCCGGTGGCCTTTTGGTGTTCTTTTTACAGGCTTTTCAATGCTGTCTGGATACGCTCCAAGGAGCGGTCCTTGCCCAGGATCTGCATGACGGTGTACAGGTCCGGGGAGTTTTCTTTTCCGGTGAGGGCCAGGCGCAGGAAACCGGAAACGTCGGCCACGGTGCCGGGATAGGCGCTGGGGTCGGCCTTATACGCCTTCATGTCCGTGGTGAAGCCCACTTCGATGGTGATGGCCTTGACCTTCTCAAACCAGGTGGCGGAGTCGTCGGCGGGGTCGTAAACGGCGGCAAATTTTTCCAGCACGGCGGCAATGACCGCCACGCTGAACCGCTCCGGGAACACCGGCTCGGCCAGGTATTCGTCATAGAAGAAGCCCATGTACTCTTTGGCATCCTTCCAGGTGGCCAGGTCCTTCCGGGGCTTCTTGCCGCCCCGGCCAATGGCCAGAATGGCGGTGGCGTAGGCAGGGTCGGCGCTGAGCTTGGCTCCGAAGTCCGGGTCAAACTCGTTGGCCCACTCGGTCAGCAGGGTATAGGCCTTCTCGGCGGACATTTTGGCGATCTCGTTCTTGGAAACGTCCGTCAGCTTGGCGTAGTCGAACAGATTGCCTGCCGGGTTCAGTTTTTTGGGACTGAACTTGAACTCCGTGGCCGGTGCGGTGGGATTGGCCCGCCGCCAGTCCTCGTAATTGGAGTTCAGCAGGGTCATGATATACTCGTACACGGCCTCCACCGGAAAGCCCTCGGCCTTGTAATAGGTCAGGGCCAGTTCCGGGTCCTTCCGCTTGCTGAGCTTCCGCTTGGAGGTGCCGTCCATCTTCATCAGGGGTCCGATGTGGACGTACTTGGGCAGCTTGAAGCCCAGCGCCTGGAACAGCTGGATGTGGAAGGGCAGGCTGGGCAGCCACTCGTCGCCCCGGACCACATGGGTGGTCCGCATCAGGTGGTCGTCCACGGCGTGGGCAAAGTGATAGGTGGGAATGCCGTCGGATTTCAGCAGCACATGGTCCACATTGTTCTCCGTAACGGTCAGCTTGCCCTTGACCAGATCGTCAAATTTGAACTGCCGCTCCCCGTCGCCGGTGGAACGGAACCGCAGGACCCAGGGCTTTCCTGCCGCCAGGGCCGCCTGCACGTCCTCCAGAGGACGGTCCCGCCAGATGGCATATTTTCCGTAGTAGCCTGTTGTCTCCTTGTTGGCCTCCTGCTGCTCCCGCATGGCGGTCAGTTCTTCTTCCGTGCAGAAGCAGGGGTAAGCCTTGCCCTCCCGGACCAGCCGCTTGGCGTAGACATGGTAAATATCCGCCCGCTGGCGCTGGCGGTAGGGGCCGTAATCGCCGGAATCCCCGTCCATGGTGGCCCCTTCGTCAAAGTGGATGCCGTAGTGCTTCAGCGTGTTGATGAGGACCTCCACCGCACCGGGGACCTCCCGCTTGGCATCGGTGTCCTCCACCCGCAGGAACAGCACGCCGCCGCTCTGGTGGGACATCCGTTCGGAGGTCAGGCCCTGGACCAGGTTGCCCAGGTGGACAAAGCCCGTAGGAGAGGGGGCCATCCGGGAGACGATTGCCCCTTCCGGCAGGTTCCGGGGGGGATATTTCGCTTCCAGCTCTGCCTCGGTCATGGTGACCTCTGGGAAAAGAAGGTCTGCAAGGGTATTCGTATCCATAAATTATCTACCTCTTTGCTCAAAGTTCTATGCAGCTTTCCAGTATAGCATAGACGGGGGCGAAAATCAATGAAAAACTCCTTGCGAAAGTCGGAAAGCTATGCTAAAATGGGACATCATGGAAAAAGGAAGCGTTACTATGAGCGATACCATTCAAGCAGCCACCCCCGCAAAGAAGCGGATGCTCTCCGGCATCAAGCCCAGCGGCGATCTGACCCTGGGCAGCTATCTGGGTGCCATTCGAAATTGGGCCGAGCGGGCGGAGGAATACGACTGTTTCTATTTTATGGCGGACCTGCACGCCATCACCGTCCGGCAGAACCCGGCGGACCTGCGGCGGCGGACGTTGGAGCAGCTGGCCCAGTACATTGCCTGCGGCCTGGACCCGGAGAAGAACACGCTGTTCATTCAGAGCCATGTCCATCAGCATGCCGAGCTGGGCTGGGTGCTGGATTGCTACTCTATGTTCGGTGAACTGAGCCGGATGACCCAGTTCAAGGATAAATCCGCAAAAAATGCCGACAATATTAACGGCGGCCTCTTTACCTACCCGGCTCTGATGGCGGCGGACATTCTGCTTTATCAGCCGGACCTGGTTCCCGTGGGCGAGGACCAGAAGCAGCACGTGGAGCTGTGCCATACCATTGCCCGCCGGTTCAACGGCATTTACGGCGACGTGTTCAAGCTGCCGGAGCCCTTCGTGCCTAAGGTCGGCGCACGTATCATGAGCCTGACCAACCCTGCGGCGAAGATGTCCAAGTCTGAAAACGAGGACACCGGCCGGGTGCTGGTCATGGACAGTCCGGACACCATCATGCGCCAGTTCAAGCGGGCCATCACCGACTCCGACACGGAGAACTGCGTGCATTTCGACAAGGAAAACAAGCCCGGCGTGTCCAACCTGATGACCATTTACGCCGCCTGCACCGGCAAGACCTACGAGGAGATCGAGCAGGAGTTCGCCGGGAAGGGCTACGGGGCCTTCAAGCCCGCCGTGGGCGAGTGTGTGGTGGAGACCCTCCGGCCCATCCGGGAGGAGGCCAGCCGCCTGATGCAGGACAAGGCATATCTTGAAAGCGTGTACCGTGCCGGTGCCGAGAAGGCATCCTATGTGGCCGAAAAGACCCTACGGAAGGTCTACAAGAAAGTGGGCTTCGTGGCTCGATAAGTTCGGAAAAAAGAGAAAATGGGTGTGCGGCACTGGGCGGCACACCCATTTTTGCTTTTCTTTTCCGGGAAACTTCGTTTTCACGCCAGGGCAAAATAAAGGGCGACAGTCAGACCTGCGGTGCTGTCGTCGGGGCTGGTGGCCAGAATCAGCAGCAAAATGAGCAGGTCCTCCCGGTCCATGCCGGAGGGCAGCCACCGGCTCAGCAGGTCCCCCAAAGGCCCCGGTGGTCCCATAGGAGGCCTTGGAGGCCGGTCCGGTGGGGGCAGGGGAGGCCCCGCCGGCCCCGGAGGAGCAGGCGGGGGTGCGGGCGGTTTCGGTGCCCCGTCCATCCGGCGGTAGGTGCCGTCACCCTGGGGAACGTAGCGGTTATACATGGCCTCCTCCTTCCAGCATGGCCGTGGCGGCTCCGGCCAGCTGGGCGGTCCGCATGGCGTTTTCCAGCCGGGCCAGCCGTTCCGGCCGGACGTAGGGCCGCAGGGCGTGCAATAATCTTCGGCGGTTCTCGTCCAGGGCGCTCTGGCCAGCCATAGCGGCCAACCGCTGCAAAACATCCGGCGAGGGTGGGGGCGCAGGCGACTTTTCCGGCCCCTTGGGCGGGGGCTTCGGGCCGTCCGGCCCTTCCGGCGGCTTCGGCGGTCCCTCCGGGGGCGTTTCGCCGGGACCCGGCGGGGCCATGCCCAGGCTTTTCGCCATGGCGGCCACCTGGGCCATGATGTTTGGGTCCGCCATCATGGCAGCCAGCTTTTCATCCAACTCCGCCATGGCTCAATCCTCGCTTTGGGAAAGCAGCGGCGACAATGTGGCCCGCATGGCGGCATAGTCTCCCCGCCGGGCTTCCTCCATGGCTTTTTCCAGGGCTGCCGGGTCTGCGGAGCGGAGTTTTTCGTAAAGCTGCCGTCCTACGGGACTCTTTTGCAGGTCAGCAAGGTCTTTCTGCGAAAAATCAGGCGAATTTTCCTTCATTTGGATTGCCTCCTGTTCCAATGCCTGCTATAATAAGGACACTACCCTTTACTATATGCAAAAAGAATCGCTGGTGTACTATGAAAATTCTTGTTCTCTCCGACTCCCATTCCTCCCTGCGCTTCATGCGGCTGGCCCTGCAGAAGATTCGACCGGATGCGTTTATCCATCTGGGGGATTATTATCAGGACGCTCAGGCCATGGCGGAGGAGTTCCCGGAAATTCCCGGCTATTTCGTGGCGGGTAACTGCGACAGCGGCCGCACGCCCATGGGGGTCCCCCTGACCCGGCGGGAAAAGCTGGGCGGGGTGAAGCTGCTGCTGACCCACGGGCATCTGTTCCATGTGAAATACGACACCGCCGCCCTGATCCGGGAAGCGGAAACGGACCGGGTCCAGGCGGTGCTGTACGGTCACACCCATGTGCCGGACATCCGTCAGACGGAAACGGGGCTGTGGGTCGTCAATCCCGGCAGCAGCGGCCTGGCCGGTACGGCAGCGGTGCTGGAAATTGAAAACGAAAGAATCAAAGAATGTTATCTGGTGAGCCGGAGAGATTTGGAGGAATAAATCATGATTTTGACCATTGACATCGGAAACTCGAACATCGTCCTGGGCGGCGTGGAGGATACGGACATTCGCTTTGAAGCACGGCTTCGGACGGACGCCACCAAGACCTCCGATGAGTACGCCGTGGACCTGAAAATGCTGCTGGATATTTACGCCGTGGACCCCAAGGCCATCGAGGGCATCATCATTTCCAGTGTGGTGCCGCAGGTGCTGAATTCTCTGCAGACCGCCGTGAAGAAGCTCACGGGCAAGACCAGTCTGGTGGTGGGTCCGGGGCTGAAAACCGGTCTGAACATCCTGCTGGAAAGCCCCGGACAGATGGGCGCCGACCTGGTGGCCGGAGACGTGGCGGCCCTGCTGGAGCATGAGCCGCCGCTGATCGTGGTGGACATGGGTACGGCCACGACATTGTCCGTGCTGGACAAGAACGGGGCGCATATTGGCGGCTGTATCTGCCCAGGCGTGAAAATTTCTCTGGACGCTCTGACGGACAAGACCGCCCTGCTGCCCGGTTTGCAGCTGGACAAGCCCCGGCGGGCCATTGGCCGGAACACCTCCGACGCCATGCGCTCCGGCATCATGCTGGGTGCCGCCGCCATGATCGACGGCCTGGTGGAGCGGATGGAGGAGGAACTGGGCTATAAGACCACGGTCATTATGACCGGCGGCATCGCCAAGTTCGTGGCTCCCCTGTGCAAGACCCCGGTGATCTATGACCGGGACCTGATTCTGAAGGGCCTGACGGCCCTGTACCGGGAGAACCGGCGCTCATAAGATCAGCAGGAACAGAATAGTCACGATGGTCCCCAGGGCAATGGCCACGCACAGTGCGGCGTTGACCAGCTTGTTCAGCAGCTTGCCGGTCCGGACCCCCGGATAGGGGGCGGCGGAATTGCGGCGGTAAGTGGTGTAGCGGGACGAATACAATGCGGCAGTTTTCATGTTTGCGGCCTCCTTTTTCTTTGTGACCGTATTCTATCAGGAAAAGTGTCCCATAAACCGGACTGATTACCGGCGTTCAAAAAATCTTAATGTTTCCCATGTTGCAAGCAAGCCGAAAATGTGCTATGATTGGGGAAAATGAGGAGGGAGATCCTATGGAAAAACAAAATTTGCAAAAGGACTCGTCCGGTATTCAGACCGTGGGCAGCGTCCTGAAGGTCATCGGAAGCTGGATCTACCGGCTGCGGAAGGTCCTGATGGCCATCCCGGTAATTTTTGCGGCCATCTATCTGGCCCGGTACAATATGGCGAACCTGCCTGCACAGGTGGGCATTGACCTGCAGACCACCGGCGTGTACGCCCAGATGATCTCCCGGGACCTGGCGGTGCTGGGGCCGCTGGCAGTGACGGGCGGCTGTCTGTTGCTGATGTTCTGCTCCCGGCGGACCTTTTACCCTTGGATCATCAGTATTTTCACCCTGGTGCTGCCTATTTTGCTGTATCTGACCAATGTCTACCCCAATTAAGGAGTAAGAAGAATGAAATTGAAGATCTCCTATGAGGAAAGCAAGCACTGGCGGCACATCCAGAACAAGAAGGTCATTCTGACCATCTATCTGGTGCTGCGGATTTTGGTGGTGGCCACCATGGTGGCCCAGTTTTTCAACGGGAATTACGAGAACGTGATGCTCTGCGTGCTGACGCTGGTGCTGTTTATGCTGCCCAGCTTCTGCGAGCGGCGGCTGCACATCGACCTGCCGGACACGCTGGAGGTCATTGTGCTGTTGTTCATTTTCTCGGCGGAAATTCTCGGTGAGATTCAGGAGTTCTACATTCTGATCCCCGGCTGGGACACGGTGCTGCACACCCTGAACGGCTTCCTCTGCGCCGCCATCGGCTTCTCCATCGTGAATATCCTCAACGAGGACAAGCATACCTCCATGCACCTGTCTCCCTTCTATATGGCCGTGACGGCGTTCTGCTTCTCCATGACCATCGGCGTTCTCTGGGAGTTCTTCGAGTGGGGCATGGATAACCTTGCGGGACTGGATATGCAGAAGGACACGGTGCTTACCGGCTTCAATACCGTTATGCTGGACCCCCAGGGCCGGAATGTGGCTTATCACGTCCGGAATGTGACGGATACCATTCTGGTCTTTGCGGACGGATCTACCATGTCCATGGGTCTGGGTGGCTATCTGGACATCGGCCTGATGGACACCATGAAGGACCTGCTGGTGAACCTTATCGGTGCGGTGGTGTTCTCCTTCTTTGGTTATTTCTATGTAAAGAGCAAGGGAAAGGGCAAGGTTGCCCGGAACTTCATTCCCAATGTGCTGGAGCATCCTGTGGACGGGGCGGAAACGCCGGAAAAACAGGAAGAAAAGTGAAGATCAGGATTCCCCGGAGCAGTGAACCGCTCCGGGGGATTTGCTGTGCTGCGGTGCGAAGGGGCAAAATCTACCGGCGTGGCACGGTAGGGGCGTGGGCATGCCCCGATGCGCCAGGTAACAATGTTTGAGCAATAAAAATCGACGCAAAAGCCCGCCGGGACAGAGAAAAAGCCTTCCCCTGGAGGGTGGTGCTCCGCGCAGCGAATAAGAATCTATATGACTGCCGGTGGCAGTCATACCTCTACTACGGTGTCACGGGCCACAGCCCGTGACGGATGAGGTCGAAGGTAACCGCATCGTACGAACTCATGGTGATAATTGATAACTTCGACCTCATCCGTCAGCCCTTGCGGGCTGCCAGCTTCTCCTCCAGGAGAAGCCTTCCCTCAGAAGTACCGGGTCGGTTCCTTTGAGTAAGGCTCCCCTGTGTAGGGGGATCCAGTGCCCCGCAGGAAGAATATTACACAAAATACAGCACAAACCCCCACAAGGCCGAAACTGAAGTGACCCCCAAAAGTTAGACAATATTTTGAAGTAAAAATTGTTCAAGCAAC